>ENA-UPTF01000001-UPTF01000001.1-marine-metagenome-genome-assembly--contig:-NODE-1-length-248087-cov-8.603705_pt1 | contig 248087 bp, 208 predicted proteins | sample MGYA00238166_ERZ767019 | MGnify/ENA primary metagenome ERZ767019 (study PRJEB28930, sample SAMN06266391) | marine metagenome | isolation source: Sea water from 250 m depth | place: Atlantic Ocean... | reverse complement strand
CCCGCGAACGCGTAATCAGACTGCCTGCGTTGCCACACTAGGAACACAGTAGAACCCGGCCTGTATTCCCAACGCAGTACAGCGTTACCCACCAGGGAGCGCACATTGAAGTCTCGATCACGGAAGGAATAGTCTGCCGTGCCATCACCATCGAAGTCGACATACTGCCTGCCTTCCAAATCGCAGATCCCTGGACAGGCTACTCCTCCTGCTGTGTTAAAGCCTGCTCCCGGATTGAATTCTAAAAAATCATAGGACTTCGACGTGGCCAGTTGCTTGTACTGAACGTAGTCACCCGAAGACAGCAGGGGCTGTGCAAAAAGCTGCAGCGATAGCCTTGGAGTAAAAGTCCAATCTAGCCGGGTTTCCATTGATACCGTACGCCGACTAAGGTCAGCAAAGAGGTAACGAACTCCGAATGTCGGGCTATACGGCATGGTTTCTGTCGCAGAAACATACTGGTGCCCTGAATTGTCTTCGTTATACCTCGGAGTTACTACAACTTGAAGTCTTTCGGAGGGTTGAACTTTCACGTCACTTCGGACTGTCCAACCACCACCGACACCCTGGCGGTCATCCTCCATCTCAAAATGAGAGCCGAAGCTCACCGCCTTCCGCCGATCACTGCTTAGGTTAACCGACCACTTCGTAGAACCCGGACGCATCATCATTGGACCCCCGCGAGTGGCAGACCGGCTCATGGCTCTAGGTGTATACGTCCCACTAGTTCGGAGATTCCAGTAGTTCAGGAATTGACCGTTAGCATTTGCAGTAAAGGCACCCCGGACCCGGGCATCACGCCATGATCCACTAGACCAAAGGTCGTCGAGTGCTTCGTGGCTCCAGTTGTGATAAGTCCAGCCACCAAAGCTATAGCCCCGAAATAATCGTCCCGGCACGATCTCCTTGTAATTGATCCTTGCACCAACGTCGAGTCGCTCCCCGGTGGGATAAAAACCCAATTCATTGATCTCAAAGCCGTTGGTGATCTGAGAACTCCAGACTGATCCTGTCCAGTGCTCACCCTCCCGTTTTTCCAAATTCAAACGCCAGGCAAGTCCACTAATTGCAGTGGCCGTCTCATCTAAGGATGCCCGAGTCGCATCTGGCCGCTGGAAGTAGTGATTACTTGCTTTTTGAATCCTTGTTATTGCTTCTTCGGCTCCTCGCACATGACTACCCGTCACATAGGCAAACATTCCGTACTTCCCATCCCGCCACCGGTGGTCAAGTCGGAGGCCTCCATTAAAAGCCGATGATGCCAGCCAGTTATAGGATTCGTCGCTGGGGAGCGCTCGACGTAAGCCGCTCATAAGGCCTCGGACCTGCGAAGCTCCATCACCGAAGTCTTTTGCAAGACTCAGCACCCCTACTTCCGACCGGGGTTCGACAAGGAACTTGTTTTCTGATCCATCACCAAAAACCCCCTGACCGAACTCATCTCCAGTGACCGCACCTAGAACACCAACAGAAAGACCTTTAGCAGTTCTTCCCGATAGCTTTGCGGCACCGAGAATCGTAGCATTCTCAGGGACTTGGCTGTGCTCCGCTTCGTACGGGGCGCGACCGTGCGGAGCACGACCAACCCGCCGGCTGTAAAAGAGCTGATTGTTCTTGCCCGACAGTGTGAAGTCGAAGATTCGCGCGTCTTCAACGAAGAATGGGCGTCGTTCACCTTGAAATGTCTCAAATGCGCTGAGATTAATCACAGCGGGGTCGGCTTCTACTTGACCGAAATCAGGGTTGATTGTGGCATCTAGGGTAAACGAGGCCCCCAGGCCATAGCTTAGATCAAGACCAATTCTCCCATTTGTAGCGGTGCCATCAAAAAATGGGTCGCCCGGGGTAGCGGGTGCACTGTGGTAATTACTGACGGCGTAGGGAAGAAGCTCAAAGCGTCGAGACGGGCTGTCTACTAGCACGCCTTCCAGCTCCGCCATCCGGCTTGCGATGCCTTTCTCAAGTTTTGAGAGCAGGGCGTAGTAGGATTCTTCTGCACTAGCGACACGCCGGCGATAGAAGTTGATCCCCCAAGTTTGGAGATCCCCGCTTGCTTCGTAACGAATCTGAGAAAGCGGAATACGGATCTCCGCGGACCAACCATCCTCATCTCTCTGGACCGCAGAGGACCAAACGGCATCCCATGCACCATCCAGCTTGTCATCATCGTATACGTAGTGGTCTCGCTGAACATTCGCGACGCTCAACGAGAAGATGTACCCCGTTAGATGATCACCATTTGGATCAAGATGTACAGAGAATTTGTCAAAGATGCCGTCAGAGTCACGCCGAGTAAGCCGTGACACGATCTCTTCCGGCTCAGAATCCCACATCCGAGCTCCAATCCAGACCGCCCCGTCACCGAGAAGGACTCTCACCTCCGTATCATCTTTCGCCGGCTCGCCTTCTATCGGTTCCTTTGCTGTGAATCCGGTGAAGACTTTCGCCATCTCCCAATCTGGCTCATCGATACGGCCGTCGATTTCAATCGGTCCGAGTTTTCGGGTAGCATCAAGAGCTTCATTCGAAAATTCCTCGGCAAGCTTATCAGATTTCTTATCAGATTCAGCTTCTGCAGGTGTCATTCGGCCCAACGACTGGGGCTCCGGAATATCCTGTGTCAGTGATTCCTGTGGAACGAGGACAGCCAAAGCCATAACCACCAAAAGGGGAGACTTAGAGCATCCGCTAGCTAGGAACATCTATCTATCTACCACCCAGCGTTCGGTGGCAGCATGGAGCGTGATCGGTGCACTTGAAAGTCGAGCAAGGTCAATCTGAGCAGCCATGTCGTGTACTTGTTCCAGTGATGCCCTATCATTCGCGAGAATGTTCAGCAGGACCTCAACCACCTCATCATCCAGCGTATCCATAGCAACAATCCAATTATGTACTGCTGCTGTTGTGAGGGTTTCGTCCACCCCTGGGTAGGCTCCGGCTGGAATCTCAGCAACTGAATAGTAGGGGTGTTCCTCTCTCATCGACGTTATGACTTCAGGATCGACCGGTAGCAGTCGGACACCTGCTGTGGTTGTTGCCTCAAGCACGGCAGCTGCAGGGTAGCCCACAGAAATCACCGCTGCATCAATAGCTCCATCCCGGAGTGCTGACGAAGATTCGCTGAAAGATAGGTAGCGGGGTTCCACATCGTCGTACGTCAGGCCATGTGCTGCCAACAGATGGCGAGCCATCTGTTCTGTACCACTTCCTGGAGGCCCAACTGAGACTCTCTTACCACCGAGATCTCCAATCCCTACATCCGTAGAATTCCGTGGTACCATCACGTGTGTGAGATTCGGATACAACGGAGCAACAATCCTGAGGCCAGGTACGGGCTCCATATCACCTGAACCAAATTGTGCCTGGTATGCAGTCACTGCCAGAACCATCCCAAGGTCCATCTGGCCATCAGCAAGTCGGTTAATATTCTCTACTGAACCGCCACTAACCTCTGCAGTGTACTGCCTTATAGGATCAGCCAGTGACATACGACTCGCCAACGCACCACCAAGGGGATAGTAGATCCCTCCGGTCCCAGCGGTCCCCAATGACAAGAATTGCTGCCCATCTCCACAGCCAGCCAATAAAAAGAGGCATGCCAACAGAGAAGTGACGGGTTTATTACACAGTATTTTCACTCGACCAACTCGCATTTGAATCAAGCCATGGAAGTGACGACCATTCTAACTAACAAACAATGGTTTGACTGTAGGTCAACGACGGGAAGTAAAGATGAACGCTAATAGAAGCAAACCGACGATATCTGTTGGGAGTCCGGCTGCAACTAACAATAGGGCAGCGCATAGAGCGATCGCTCGTTCCCAAACTCTGAGCGGGCGGCGGGCATATCCCATACCTGCAGATGCGAGAGCAATGACCCCTAATAGCCCAGTCACAAAAGCCAGCATAATTTCGACAGGGTTGCCTATCAGAAGTAGTTCCGGCCCGTATACAAACATAAACGGCACCACGAATCCCGCCCCTGCAAGGAGCGCGGCAGACACAGCCGTCTTGAGCGCTGGCGATCCGGAAATACCTGCGGCCGCAAACGCCGCCAAAGAAACCGGAGGTGTCACATTGGAAATACAGCCGAAGTAGAAAATAAATAGATGGGCTGCAAGCAATGGAACGCCGAGTTGTACCAACGCTGGAGCACCAAGCGCTGCAAGGACAACGTATGCAGCAGTTGTCGGCAGCCCCATACCAAGGATAATTGAGCCTATCGCTGTGAGTATAAGAGCTGCTAGAAGATTGCCGCCTGAAATTGTCACTATTAGTTCCGACATCCTGAGGCCAATGCCCGTTAGTGACGCCACTCCTACCACAACCCCAGCTGCAGCACATGCCGCAGCAACCTGAACAGCACCGCGGCCCGCACGCTCCATCACCTCGCCTAATTCAGGCAATGAGGGCCGAGTGGCGGGCCGAAGACAGGCCATGACTAAAGCGGATGTCACTCCCCAGAAAGCTGCCCTCATCGGTGAGCGCCCCATCGCCAGCAGCAGCACTATGGCCCCAAGGGGCAATAATAGATGCAGTTTATCTCTTATTTTCTCTGGGGTTACTTCCCTGACCGGCTCGATACCCATTGCAGAAGCCCGGAAATGGATGGCGGCCAAAAGGGCTGCATAGTATAGGATCGCCGGAATGACAGCTGCTGCAGCGACTTCCAAGTACGGGATATTCGTCCAGGTAGCGAGAATGAAGGCTCCGGCTCCCATCACAGGTGGCATTAATTGGCCACCCGTGCTTGCTGCTGCTTCAATCGCCCCAGCAAAAAATGGTCGGAAGCCTGCTCGCTTCATCAGGGGAATAGTGAATGTGCCTGTCGTTACAACATTTGCGACTGCGCTACCCGACAGTGAGCCCATAAACGCACTCGCTACTGCCGCCGTCTTAGCGGGGCCACCTCGAGTTCTCCCCGCCACCTTATTTGCTAACGCAATGAGGAGGGCACCCCCACCTGCGGTATCCAGGACGACACCAAAAAGAACAAAGAGATAGACGAAATCCGCTGAGACACCGAGCGGCACACCCCATATTCCCTCGGTTGAGAGAAAGAGTTGTTCCACAATCCGAGTGACTCCGTACCCGCGATGAGCGAGGAAGCCAGGGAGGTATGGGCCACTGACTGCATAGACCAGCGCCATGATACATACAGTAACCAGACCCCACCCTGTTGCTCGACGAGCAAGTTCCAGCACCAAGACCACCATCACGCCACCGGCGACCAGGTCTAGGAGCGTGGGATTACCAGAACGACTTACAAGTTCCTGGTTCTCAGAGGCCAGATAGAGACACGCCAATACCGATAGCCCCGCAAGCACATAATTGAGTGGGCCGATGCGAGGTGGCCCAGCTTCTTGATCAAGCTCTCCTTCTTTTTCTCGGCTCCGGCGGAACTGCACACCCACACCCAAGAACCCTAGAGTTGCCATCAATGCGAGATGAACCGGTCGCTGTACCAGTGCTGTAAAAGGTGAGAAGCCCGCAGCATACAAGTGGAACACCGCTGCTGTTACCGATGCACCAACGATTATCCATCCGATGACCTTCGGCCGAGGAGCACTCACGCGTCAGTACTTAGTTCGGCATAAAGCGCCCGACTATAAGCGCCATAGCTAACATCAGGCTTAAAAGGATTACGACGGCACTCCTGAAGCTCCTTCTCTTGTCGATACAGTGGGCTCCTTGAGCAATAACTAATGATGACCATATCTGAGTCAGGTCCATAGCTGTGAGCACCCCAAGCCAGTATCCCGAGGGGAGAAAGAAAAAGAAGCTTCCAAGGTTAAGCGTCAACTGAGGGTCTTGAGTCGCAATCTTAAGAGGTGTGATAAGAAACCCAACAAGCGCCGGAATGAAAAACGAGTGGGCAGTAACCGCAAGGTATTGTCGGTAGCTCCCTTCGTCTCCAAGGACGAAAGCGAAGATGACCGTGAGGAATCCCGCTCCTATCGGTATAGCTATCGCTGTAGTCATCGCCGCCCCAACTGCCGCCAAAATACCCATCCAATCCGTAACCCAATCCGGCATTGGAAGTGGCGGGCCACCTTGGGCGAGTGACTGCTCTCTCATCAAGCTCTCCCAAACTTCTGGTGGGATCAGAGCCACCTGCAGACCCATGAGCGCTACGCTAACCACTAAAGCCACAACCCACCTGGGCTCAGCAGCCAGATATGCGCCCATCTTCGCAGGGCTGAAGAATGTGTCCAAGAAACGCCTATGACTTCCGGGTATCTTGACCAGATCAATCGAATTCATCCGCTTTTTCCCGTTCGATTCTTGCCCGACTTGATCCATATGCGGTCGCCCGTCCTTGGCCGTTCGATGACGACCCTGTATCCTCTTATGCTCAAGTTCCTCTATGTTTACGTGCTATAACTAACCTTTAATTACAGTGCTTCTCTAAACAATCATATGAGCTACCGGACCAATCCAGACCGGATTCTCGATAATATCGATCGAGCCAGAAATCGCGATGCGGAGAGCGCACGCTTTCAGGTTGATCGACAGGCACTAGGTCGAGACTTAGAAACTGAGATGCCTGACGTCGATGCTACGACATCCGAACGTCTTAAGCGGATCTTCGCAGTTCTGGAGAAAGCATATACGAAGGCTGCTCAACGCTCAGAAATGGGCAGGTTAGCTGCTCGATTCCAAGCCGTCGGTGATATCCATCACCACCATGCCCGCGGGGATGTGAGTATTTCTGTCCAATACCTGGATCATGATCGATTCGACGATGTCGGCGTTTCCCCGTTTGAAATTCGCCCGTACGAAGTCGCGGATGCGAAAAGAGAAACCAAAACTAGTCGGGCGGACGTAAACGCTTTAAAGGTTCTTCGCAAAGAACTGCGGGGTGGCGTCCTTGCCGCGTACCAAAAGCTCGAGCCGCGGGTTAGAGATGCAATCCGAGACCGGGCAGATATGGGCCACATACAGGTCCAAGTAACCGTCGACTTGCGACCAGCAGAGTATCAAGCGCCTCCCTCACAACAGCTTCTCGCCGACGAGCCAAGTGAAGAGTATCAAGCGCCTCCCCCACAGCAGCCTCTCGCTGACGAGCCAAGTGAAGAGTCGACTTAACTGAAGGACGCCTCTCGAACTGTTAGGCTCTGAATGCGATCTAGATCTAGGTCCACTCCGATGCCAGGGCCACTAGGAACCTTCATAACTCCATCTTCTACTTCAAATTCAGGCGATACGATGTCACGCTCCCAATAGCGACGACTTGCTGAGATATCTCCTGGAAGTGTGAAACCGGGTAAGGATGCCAGAGCCACATTGTGAGCACGCCCTACTCCTGACTCAAGCATCCCACCACACCAGACTGGTAAGCCAGCTGAACGCATCGTGTCGTGAATCCCGCGGCTTACAGAGAGTCCACCCACCCGACCGGGTTTGATGTTAACGATTCTGCAGCTTCCAAGATGAAGTGCGAGCGCGAGATCACCCTCAGACTTGATCGACTCGTCCAGACAAACTGGCGTTTCGATTTGCTCCTGAAGACGAGCGTGTTCGAGAAAATCACTATACGACAGTGGCTGCTCAATCATCATCAAACTAAGGGCATCGAACTCTCTTAATCGGTCGATATCAGCTAATGAATAAGCGGAATTAGCGTCGACCATGAATGCGACATCTGGAAAGCGTTCTCGCAAGCCTGCAAGCATCTCAATGTCTCGACCTGGTTTGATCTTGATTTTCACCCGAGCGTAGCCCTCTTCGATATAACTCTGGACCTGGTCGTGCAGTTCGTCATCTGTCGGCTTGATTCCCACGCTGACACCAACCGGTATGTACTCTCGCTCACCACCAAGCTTCTGCGAGAGTGAGACCCCTTCCGCTCGTGCTGCTAAGTCCCACCCTGCCATCTCAACGGCAGCCCTTGCCATAGGGTGACCCCTAATCCAATGGACCGGATCCAGAATTTTCTCAGGTGCATCTGCTTGACCTCCAATGATCTCAGGGAGGATATAGTCGGTGAGAATATGCCAGGCAGTTTCGGTCGTCTCATACGCGTATGAAGGATCTTCCGATGCGACACACTCACTCCAGCCTTCGAGCCCTTCCCCACAAAGGGTTAGCAGGAGGATACGCCGGTCCTGCTGACCCCCACTACTAATCTCGAAAAATTCTTTGAGGCGAAGCGGGATCTCCCGCAGAGTTGCTCGCTCGATCTTCATCCGATCTCCGGCCAGTTGGCTTCTGCTCTTCTGATAAGTGAAACGTCCTAGAATATTGGTCGCCTTCCTGTCCTAGTCGGCGACTGGGTATAAGGTCATGACATGTCAGGCTGTACCAACAGATAATCTGAAGTTCGCTCTCCCCAGAAGATCTCATGCACCTCGTACCCCTTACTCATATAGTGAACCAAGACCTCGCGTGTAGCTTCGCGCCAGCGGCGTGCAAGGCTGATATCTAAATCCATCACCTGCACGATATCTGATGGAATTGCCACCAGGACTTCTTTTTCCTTACTTCCCAGGTCTGGTACCCCTGGCTCTGGTAAAGAGTGACGCCCTGTCTCAGATAGAACCTGAGAGGCACCCTCCGGCGGCTGGACTGGAGGCTTCCTTCCTGCCAACCGACCAGATGCACGAATCGAGTTTAATTCCCACAAAGCGATAAGCCGGTCGGTTCCTACCCCTCGATGAAGTGGGGAGTCCGTTTCCCCATACATGTTTTCCACGTACTCCCGGACCACGATCCCTAATTTCGCAAAATTGAGGTGAGCATTGCGTGACTGCAGAGGGTCGAATGTCCAGAGCATCTTCTCAACACCCAGTGCTAGTACCTGCTCTCGCTGGTAAACCTTAAGCCGTGTGCCTAAACCTGAATCTCGCGCATGTTCAGTAACTGCAAGCATATCTGACCAATGCACGGGTTCTCCGTCCTTGATCCCAGTCATACCAAATACGAACCCTTCCAGGTCTCCATCTTCACTATACGCGCCAGCTGCCACGCCACCCAAGATCTGAGAAACTTTAAGAATCGCAGTTGGAACTCGCTCGGAAAAACCACGACCCCATGTCTGTTCTTGAAGTTCAACACAGTCGTGAAATTCCTGCATCGTCTCAAATGGGCGAATTATGTGTGAGCTGGCTTCTTGGCCGGCTAGCATTCATCACCCGCGGAGACGGGACTAAGCAGAAGCTCAGCTAATAGAGCTGCGCGGCTCGGTAGGGCCTTCGCGACAACATGCTCATGTAGGGCGTGGGCACCATCTCCAAGCGAGCCAAGGCCATCAAGGGTTGCAGCGTATTGACTCGTAGTGTTCCCGTCAGATGCACCTCCAGAAGTGCCCTCTTCCAGTTCGATTCCCAGTCGGTTCCCCGCTGCTAAAGCAGCTTCCCAGAGCCTGCGATTCCGGGGGGTCCGCTCTAGCGGAGGAGCCTGGATACCCCCTGAGACCTCAAGTGATGTACCCGGCGTTCTGGGGGTTAACCCTCGAATTGCGCGCGTGACTGCTTCTCCGTCATCCATGGACGCAACTCGAACATCCACCTCTGCTTCCGCCTCTGCCGCCTTCACGTTGACACGCGTACCGCCTTGGACAACACCAACGTTCACCGTAATACCTCTCTCGAGATCAGTCAGGCCATGTAGTTGATGCACTACATTGGCCAGTTCCTGTATGGCAGAGGCTCCACTCGTAGGATCCAACCCAGAGTGCGCAGCCTCACCATGGATAAGCACACGGAAACGTCCAACACCCTTTCGAGCTGTCTTGAGTTTTCCGTCCGTGCCTAACCCGGGTTCAAGAATGAATGCCCTGGCAGAAGCTCGTGAGATCATTCGCACGTACCTCTGGGACTCAGGGCTACCAATTTCTTCATCTGAGTTAATGAACCAGATAGGGGCAGCAGGAAACTCAAAACCCAGAGATCGGATGGCACGTAGAGCAAAAATCGCTTGTACAATACCACCCTTCATATCAAAGGTACCTGGACCGTGAACGATTCCATTTTCTATCACAACTGGCATGGAATCAGTAGTCCCGATCGGCCAAACAGTATCTGTATGACCAACAAGTAATTGGACCGGCATGCCTCGATCTCGATTTCTTGGTACTGCGAGAAGATGCCCCCCAGTTTCTCGTCCCGGCACGTGTCGGACCCTAAAGTCCATTTCCTCAAGAACATCTGTTAATCGACCTTGAACTCCCACCTGGGATTCAGGTACATCACTGGGGGATTCATGAGAGGCGAGATCCACTAACATCTCAACCATCGCGTCTACTTGATCTTCCAGGTGAGCCAAAATTGCCTTAGCCCTGTCTACCGCCTCCGTCACTCAGCGCCTCCAGCTCTATAGAATCCCGCTCTCCGATAACTCTCATCAAGCAACTCAACCGGGTGGATAACACCTTCGTTAGAGGCTTCTAGGCGAAGACCAGCACCAATCTGCATCATGCAACCGGGGTTAGGAGTAGCGACTGCGTCGGCAGAGCAGGCCCTAACTGCAGACACCTTATCTCCACCAATTAAACCACCGAGTTCAGGGTGCGTGATGCCATAAATCCCAGCACCTCCACAACATTCCTCAGCCCCTGCGACTACGTGAACTTCAGCATCCGGCACGGCCTTGAGCACAGTAATTGGTGCATGCTCCACACCCTGGGCGTGAAGTAGGTGACAGGGATGGTCATACGCAATCTTACACGGGACACTAGCACCAGTCCTGAGGCCTGAACTATCTAGTATCTCCGACACATCTCTCACGGAGGACGCGACCTCTTTAGCTCTTTGAGCGAAATCCGGATCTTCTTCGAGGAGGATTCCGTAATCCTTCATAGTTGCCCCACACCCCGCTGCATTTACAGCAATGAGGTCCGCCCCTGATGCCTCAAACGCCCTTATGTTTGAGCGGGCTAGCGTCCGTGCGCTTTCGAGGTCTCCTCCATGCGCATGTAGAGCCCCGCAGCAGTCCTGGCCTTCTACCGTTACCACCTCGTACCCGTTCGCCTCTAGAACACGCACAGTAGCACTATTGATGCGCCTAAAGAGTCCCTCCTGAACACAACCCAAGAGAACTGCAACCCTGCTTTTTTGGCTAATGTCAAGGCTTCCTGAATCGGCGATTCCTGTCATCGACTCTTTCGAGTCCATTGGCTGCCAACGCCTAGTTGAGGCCAACATTGCAAGACCGAGACGGACCGCCCTAAAGGGGCCGTATGAAGGGAGAACGGTGGCCCCCAGTGCAGCAAAGCCAGTTCCTCGAAGCAGGCGTCCTATAAAGAAAAAGGGGATCCGTAGTACAGGAGTTCCTAAAACCTTGAGCAAAAATCTAGTAGGCAAGCCTGGCGGCACTGCTTGGGTCGCCGTCTCACGTGCAAGCTCAAGTAGGGTTCCATATTCGACTCCGGAAGGACAAACTGGCTCACAGGCTCGGCAACCTAAACAACGATCAATGTGTGTTCTGAATGCCTCAGAACTGGGCTCAAGCCTTCCCTCAACAACTGCCTGCATGAGATGCAGGCGACCTCTCGGCGAATCCGCCTCATTCCCGAGGCGGTTGTATGTTGGACAGGCAGGGAGGCAAAATCCGCAATGCACGCAAGGAAGCAGGCGTTCCCTTTGTGCGTCCAGAGCCTGTCCGAGCGCCTCGTATGCCGGCGTGCCCTTCACCCGATGCCCCACAGTATGGATTGTGGGTCAAATGCACGCTTCAGACCGCTAGCAAGCTCCCCTTCATCGGCTAAAGGCTTAGTGAAGTATGCGGAAGCATTGACTTCAGCGGGAATTTGGAGCGCTCGCATGGTACCACCCAATTCTTCGATATCCTTTTGTAGGCCTGTAAGGCTAGACTCGATGTCCGATATTTGCTCAGGTAGATAAGCCCGAACTGATCCGCCGTACACATCTGCGTTCAAACTCGCCCCTGGGACCTGTTTAAGAACATCCAATAGCGCGTCTATTCGAGAGGGGAGTGCCCATACCCGAACCGCAAGTTCTGTATTCATACCACCGCCTCTTTCTTCCAACATCAAAGACTGGTCCTCAGGAGAATCCCTGACCTCAAAAGAGACACTCGTATGCTTTTCGAGGCTCTTCTGATCAGAATCCACCGAGACCTGAGCCCCATGTAAGCGGACCAGAAGCCTACTTCTATTCGAGGTCGCCCTGAGACTAACCGAAGCAGGCATGATTGGTGCCGTAGCAATAGCCCGCGCAGTAGGTACAAGCTCAGAGATGTCAGCAGCCTCCAGGACAAGGAGCCGGTCTACGACCGGCAATGGGAAAATCCTTACAGTAGCAGAAGTGATAATCGCGAGCTCACCACGGCTGCCCACCATCGGTTTTAGGATGTCAAAACCCGCTACGTTTTTGACGACCTTCCCGCCAAGCCTCAGTGTCTGCCCATCCCCACATACGATTGTGGCCCCCAGAACGTGGTTCCTTAGTTGACCATAACCTGCCCAAAGCGGACCGCTTAGGCCTGTTGCTACAAGGCCTCCCAAGGTCCTGTTGCGCACGTCCGGTGGATCAAAGGGAAGCCACTGCCCATGAATAGCCATTTCAGTTGCAAGATCCCGGATCAATACTCCGGCACCCGCAGTCATTGTTAAGTCTGCCGGCTCATAGTGCTGGATCTCGTTGAGACGCGAAGTCGTCAGCACTATGAATGGGTCACTCGGACAACGGGGATACGTGTGTCCCCCTGTTCCGATGGGCACCACACCAACCCCTCGCTCGGACGCCCACTGAAGTAACATTGCCACTTCTTCTACTGATCCTGGTGCAATAATCGTTTCCACATCCGTACGCAGTGCAGCCGGTAAACTTGACGGCACTGAGAAGCCGAAGGCCTCCTTAGGCAAGAGGCTAGAGAGTGAATCAGTTAGATCGACTCTCATTCGCCCATGGCCAATATCTTCTCACTCTTCGTCGTCCCTTCTCCCTCTACGTCGGGCAGCACTTTTCCAGGGTTGAATAGTGAGGCCGGGTCGAAAACTCGCTTCGCCGCCGCCATTGCTTCCAACTCAGCAGGCCCATGAACCAGCGTCATATATTCCCGTTTGTCTACACCCACTCCATGCTCGCCCGTTATCGTGCCACCAGCATCCACACAAAGTTGCATGATTTCTTTTGAAGCAAGCTCAACCAACTCGAGTTCATTCTGATTTTGGCGGTCGAATAAGATGTTTGGATGCAGATTGCCATCACCAGCATGGAATACATTGGCTATCTTCAAACCATATCGATTCCCGATATCGTCAATACCTGCCAGAACTTCAGGAAGCTTGGTCCGAGGCACTGTCGCATCCTGAACAAGCAGGTCAGGGGCAATCCGTCCCATTGCTCCGAATGCTTTTTTCCGAGCCCTCCAGAGCTTCACGCGGTGCTCCGGATCAGTGGCCCTCTGAACTTCGATGGCCCCCTCTTCAAGACAGCACTTCTCAGCTCGATCAGCATCTAGATCAAGCCCAGCTTCAGTGCCGTCGAATTCAATTACGAGAGCGGCTCCGGCCTCAAGTGGATAACCAGCAGCAAATACACTCGCTTCCACCGCCTCGATTGTCGGCCCATCCACAATTTCCACTGCTGCGGGCATCAAACCAGAAGCCATGATTTTCGTGACTGCTCGGCCTGCTGACTCAACCGATTCAAAGATTCCAAGCAGAGTTCGCACGCCTTCAGTAATTGGCAGCAGACGGATCTCGATTTCAGTCGCTATGCCAAAGCAACCCTCAGAGCCCACGAACAGACCGACTAAGTCCAGTGTTGAATATGGATCGCGTCCCACCCCTCCGAGCTGTACGATCCGACCCCCCGCTAATACCACTGTGAGCCCGGTAACGTAACGAGCAGTGACACCGTACTTCAGGCAATGAGGGCCTCCTGAATTTTCGGCAACATTTCCACCAAGCGTGCACGTACTCTGAGAGGATGGGTCGGGGGCATAATAGAGACCGTAAGGATTCGTGGCTTCGGTCAAACGAGCATTAATGACACCGGGTTGAGCAATCGCAAGTCTGTTTTCTACATCAATCTTCAAAATGCGATTCATACGAGCAGTACCAACTATGACGCCTTCGGGTGTAGTCAATGCACCACCAGATAAGCCTGTACCTGCTCCGCGAGGAATTACCTCTATACCATTGCTATGCAAGAGTTCAACTACAGCAGAAATTTCTTCAGTTGACGATGGCAGAACCACTGCTCGCGGTGGCCTTCGATATGCGGTGAGGCCGTCAGATTCATATACGAGCAGACGTTCAGGGTCCGTGATGACGTGTTCATGGCCAACGATCTCAGCCAGATCGCTGACGACAGTGGAAGGAAGAGGTCGAGTCATGCCCGAGGATACCCTGCCTACGAGTAGAGATGCAACAGGTTACCCGTCAGGCTTCTCTAAGAGTCTGTACATGTTCCCGAAGCGCCTCCAGACTCTTAAGGGCCGCACGCTCCATTCCAGTAGGAAGAGTGTCTCCATATACGAAGCCCACCAACTCTTCTGTAGCCATACTAGGATGATGTTCCAACGCCTCCTCAACCTGTTGGATGCGAGCTAGGCGATGACTTTCGAAGCGGCTCAACGCTTCAGTTGGATTTTCTATAGGGGGTCCGTGAGCTGGATAGATCACCGAAAGGCGGAGCATACGTAATCGATCAATTGAGTTCAGATAATCAGATATACAGCCCGGATAATCAGCCACCCATGTTGTGTCGCCCTTACCCAAAAGATGGTCGCCTGCGAAAAGTGCTCGCTGTGCTTCCCAGTAAAACGATAAGTGCTCAGGTGTATGACCAGGTGTGCCCACCGCGATCAAATTTCCATCGTCAGTTGTGATCTCGTCACCATCTGCAAGTACGTGACTAACGCACTCCACACCCGCTGGACCCCACACCTCAGAATCTATTACCACCGAAAGTGAACTCGCTGATTCTGCGTGATCCGAATGACCGTGGGTAAGAATGATCTTCTTGTGATGAGCATCCCGAACAGCTAAAGCCAATGCTCTTATATGGCTCTCCAGATCAGGCCCGGGGTCAATAATCGCTACCTTTTCCCGTCCTACGATATAGGTACGAGTCCCATCAAGCGTAAATAGACCTGCATTCCCTGCATTTACACAGTCAGGCCTCAGCCTCAGGGCATCCTCCCGGTCCCCACTATCTTCTCTCTGCGGCCAATTGCTCAGCTAGCTTATCTGCTATGCTTATGACGGCAATCTCATCTTCTTCTGTGAAGGCTGCCGGCTCGTCGGAATCGATATCGATTTGACCAAAAATGTCGGATCCCGCTCGTATCAAAACGACAAGCTCAGATTGTACGTCTGGTGAACACGCTAAGTAATTTTCCTCTGTAGACACATCAGCAATATTCAAATTCGTACGCTGCTCTATTGCACGACCGCATACTCCTGTACCTACTGGAATCTTCGCGTGCTCAGTTCCAGAGCCAACATAATTGTGGAGCCAGAGTTCCTGTTCCGCTTCGTTCAAGAGGTATGCTCCAACCCAACTATAGCGGTCATCTGCTTCCTCAATAGATCGAATGGCACGGCGCAAGATGGCGTCAGACAGGTGCCCATCATCACGCATTTCTTGCAACTCCATTACCAACTGTCCAGCATCTAAAGGCATTCCGTCACATCCGTTAGAACGTCATGACCACATTAGCGCGGTCGGGTGAGAGGGCCCGGCTTGAACGCATTTTCAACCAGTACCCTGCGAACCGACGGAAATAATCATCCCGACGGTAGGGAACGAAGGGTAGAAGGGGGTCCGGAAAGCGTCAACGGTACTGAGCTATGCTCCTTACCTCGGTGTGAAGTCTGTCTCCACCTTAAGCCTGCGAACAAAAGCTGCAATTAGCTTCGCAGTATTGAAAAGATCGTCGACACTTACGACTTCATTAGGAGAATGCATGTAGCGATTCGGTACTGAAATGAGACCCGTAGGAACACCACCCCTCGTCAGGTGAATTCCATCCGCGTCCGTCCGTGTAGACCTTGGAGAAGCCTGGATCGTATATGGGATCGCTTCATCTTCTGCCACACTCGCAAGCATTTCAAACACTGAGTTATGTGAGGCCGAGCCACGACTTAATACCGGGCCACCGCCCAGTCTATGTTCGCCCAATTCCTTCTTCTCCACATCTGGAACATCAGTACTGAACGTCACATCAACCACAATTGCTACGTCGGGATCTAGTTGGTAGGCACTCGCTCTGGCACCACCCCCGCTTTGCCCAATCTCCTCCTGGGCAGTTGCAACAGCCGTTACTCGCGCAGCTGGCAAATCGTCTGACAGCATCCTAATCGCTTCAAGTACGATGAACGCGCCAATCCGGTTGTCGATCGCACGACTAGCGATCCGATTCCCCGCCAGGTGGATCATACTCTGAGCTAAAACGATAGGGTCTCCCACGCGGATTCCGAGAGAAACCACCTCATCCCTGCTAGAAGCACCCACATCAACCCAAAGCTTCCGAGTTTTGGATGCTTTCTCACGATCTTCTGGAGTCATGAGATGGATAGCTTTTTTCCCAATAACTCCCGGCACTTCAGCGCTCTTTCCTAATATGGTTACCCGCTGGCCAACCAGAACTTGGGGGTCCCAGCCACCAATTTCAGCTACATACAAATACCCCTCTTCATCAACATGGGTGATCTGGAGTCCAATTTCGTCGATGTGCCCTGCAAGCATAACGTGTGGGTTACCAGACTCATTTAGCATGGCAAAAGAATTCCCCGTCGCATCAACATCTACTTGTCCTGCGAATGTTGACGCTTCGGTGCGCCATACACGTGCGGCACGAAACTCGAATCCTGATGGTCCTGCAGCATCAAGAAGTTGTTTCAGGAATGAAATATCTTGGCTCATGGTCACTCAGGTTGGGACATGGGGTTCGGAATCCAAAGCTATCCGTGGCTCTCCTAGATGGCCAAGACCCGGGATCTCTCAGCTCTGGCTTGCTCGGATACCCAATGGCACATCAGCTTCCCAGTAACTGATCACCGGAGCGGCAACTCGGGGAGGAAAAAGTGAATTCGAAGCATAACGGCGGCGTGACCAACCTTGATCGACGCGAATTTATGAAACTCGGAGGGCTAGGGGCGGTTGCTACCGCTGTCGTTGGGTCAACAGCCTGCGAAGCAAGAAACTCCCAAGAAACTGTTAACAGCGAAGGTTCCTGGTGGGTGAATGAAACATTTGAACTCGAAGAGGCCACATTTAACGGCCTAGCAGAAGATATGGCTTCGGGTCGACGAACTTCTGTCGAGATCACCCAACTATACCTCGATCGCATAGCCGCCCTGGACCGCGAAGGACCCAAGCTTCGGTCAATCATCGAAACAAACTCGGATGCACTCGTAATTGCCAAAGAGCTAGATGAGGAAAGAGAAAATGGAGTTGTCCGAAGTCCGTTACACGGCATCCCGATCGTCCTCAAAGACAACATCGATACTGCTGACCTAATGACCACGACTGCGGGATCTTATGCATTGGAAGGTCACGTCGCGGCAAAAGACAGCCATGTCGCCGCGAAACTCCGGGGAGCAGGGGCAATTATTCTTGCGAAAGCCAATTTATCCGAGTGGGCAAATATTAGGTCATCTCGATCAAGTTCAGGCTGGAGCGGGCGGGGCGGACAGTGTGGAAATGCCTTTGCAGTAGATCGTAACCCGTGTGGGTCCTCTTCCGGATCCGGCGCCTCTGTATCAGCGAATTTTTGTGCAGGAGCAATTGGCACAGAAACGAACGGATCGGTCGTATGTCCCTCCTCTGTAAACGGTATCGTTGGTCTAAAACCCACAGTTGGAATGGTTGGTCGTTCTGGCATCATTCCCATCGCTCACACCCAAGACACAGCAGGCCCGATGACCCGAAGTGTTGCTGACGCTGCTGCGATGCTCACAGCTCTAGTTGGGCCCGATCCCAGTGATCCCGTGACGACTCCCTCGGCTGATTTCGTCGGTACCGACTATACGTCGTTTCTCGATCGGGATGGACTTCGCGGTGTTCGGATAGGAGTTGAGCGCAGCTATTTCGGGGCACAGCCTGATGTGGACCAACTCATGGAGGAAGCGATTCGCTCAATGTCAGCAGAAGGAGCCACAATCGTAGATCCCACAAATATCCCTACAAGAGAAAGCATGGGGGAGCCTTCTTTTCAGGTGCTGCTGTATGAATTGAAAGCTGACCTCGCGGCATATTTAGAAATGTCCGGTAGGCCAAATGGTATGGCTACACTTGCAGACATCATCGCCTTCAATGAATCCAACGCTGATCGGGAGATGCCCTATTTTGGCCAGGAAACCTTTCTCGAAGCAGAAGAAAAGGGATCGCTGGATTCAAGTGAGTACCTTGAATCAAAGGAACTTGCCAGACGCCTTTCGCAGGACGAGGGAATCGATGCAGTCATGGAGGAACATCAACTTGATGCGATCATTGCACCGACAACGCGTCCTGCTTGGAAAATCGATCTCGTAAACCGTGACGTGTCCAGCAACGGGAGCTCTGGGCCAGCCGCAATTGCAGGGTATCCCAGCATTACAGTGCCTAACGGATACGTCCACGGTTTGCCGACCGGAATCCTCTTCTTTGGAAGGGCCTGGAGTGAAGGGGCCCTGATTAGAATCGCCTACGCATACGAACAAGCAACCCGACACCGGCAACCTGCAAAGCTCCTCCCAACCCTGGATTTACCGAACCTGTAACTACTTACTGTTCCTCAGGCTCAAATACGATCTCATTCCTCGAGGCCCGACGCTCTTGCGTACCTTTTTGTGCCCCCGGGTCACTGTCTTCCGATGTCCAAACATTATGCCTCGTTGAACCGGGATGGCCTGCTCCGAATCCGTGACCTGACCCCATGCTCACCACATGAATGCTGCCATCCTTGATTTTCTGTTCAAGCCGAGAACGTACCCGACGTTGCAACCATCGCCTGGAGGGGGGCAAAAGCAGAGAAAACCCTAAAATGTCAGTGAGCACACCAGGTGTGATTAGGAAGGCTCCCCCAATGAGAACAGATAAACCATCGAGTATGGCTTGACCGGGAATCTGTGCCTGAGCGAGTGATTGCCGAAACTGAAAAAAGACCCTCAGTCCTTCTAAGCGTGCGAGGGTCGCACCACCCGCTCCGGTTAACAGAATCAAGAGAAGCGTTGGGAAAAGGCCTAAAACCCGACCGAGTTCGATAAGAATCATTAACTCTATGATCGGTACGATTATGAAAAGAAAAGCGAGGCGCCCAAGTAGACCCATGTGCCCTTGTACCCTAGTAACTAGACCCTGGGTTCCTGGCCGCCGACTGCAGCCCCACCATGAACCCAACCAGTTCGGGTTGCTTAACACCCTTTTGTAATCCAACAATTCACCCGAACATACAATCATGAAAACAGCTCCCGGGATCGGTCAATGCTAGACGGGGTATCCGATCTCACTGACAACTCAAGATTACCGCAAGGCAAGCATGGAGCAGACCTACTTTCGTAAGGGCTTTGGCCTCAAAAAGGAGATGCAACCCCTTATTGATGCTGAATACCAATCCGCTTTAGTAGAGCGTATTCGAGCACGTGGCTATACAGACACCTTCGGGGATGTCAAAGTGCGTCTAGCTCAAGAATTTGGTTTCTGTTATGGCGTTGATCGTGCCATCGATTACGCGTACGAAACTGTTCATAAGTTCCCAGATAAGAAGATTTACCTCGTCGGAGAAATCATTCACAATCCGCACGTCAACCAGCGGATGACAGAGATGGGGATCTCCTTCATTTACCCACAGGACACTGGTCTCTTTGACTTTTCACCCGTGGATAAAGCAGACGTTGTGATCCTGCCAGCTTTTGGTGTCACCTTGAATGATTTTGAGACACTTCGGGGGATCGGATGCATTTTGGTAGACACTACCTGTGGGTCAGTGCTCCACGTCTGGAAACGTGTCGAAAACTACGCTCGAGATGGATTCACCGCAGTTATCCATGGTAAGTACACTCATGAGGAATCCCGTGCGACAGCATCTCAGGTCAATAAGCACCCTGGAGGCAAGTACATCATCCTTCGGGACATGGTCGAAGCCGATCTCCTATGCGACTACATAGCGAAACGCCCCGGGCATCTTAAGACTGAAGATTTCAAGGGTCACTTCAAGATGAAGGTCTCTGCAGGTTTTGATCCGGAAATCGACTTAGACTGTATCGGGGTGGCCAATCAAACGACGATGCTGGCTAGTGAATCAATGGCTATTGGTGCCAAAATTCGTGAGGCCATGGTTGAGCGTTTTGATGAGGAACACGGCAGTATTCATTTCAGATCTTTTGGAACAATCTGCTCAGCCACACAAGAGCGGCAGGACGCCGTAGAGGAAATGATGGAGGAACCACCGGACTTAATGCTTGTGATCGGTGGTTACAATTCCTCAAACACAAATCACCTCGCCCACCTTTGCCGACAATACACAGATACATTCCACATTCAGGATGCATCGTGCATCGACGTTGGGACAGGCACAATCAAACACAAGGTCGAGCTGGACCCAGATGCTGAAGAGGTCCTGGATAAGGATTGGCTTCCTCAGGGTGCTTTCGATTTAGGGATCACCGCCGGGGCATCGACACCAAACAATAAGATAGGCGAAGCACTATTGCGGGTTTTGGAAATTCGAGGGATTGCTGTTGAACTAACAGCAGGCCTTCAATCGACTTGAGAAAGGTGGGCTGACCCTTCTTCCGCACAAACTGACCAACATTCTGGCCCACTAAGCTTTAGGCCCCTAGTTCAGCAATAACCGATTCTTAGATATGGATCGGCCGGCCCAAAGATGCGAGTGCGCTTTCAGCTACTCCTTCTGACAATGTTGGATGGGGGTGCATCGCCTTTTCTAATTCCTCAACCGTAGACTCTAGATGACGTCCTACAACAAACTCAGCGATCAGCTCAGTAGCATGGGGTCCTACTATGTGTGCACCGAGAATCTCTGAGAACTGCTTATCACGAATGACCTTTATGAAGCCATCTGAGTGTCCAGATGCAACCGCCCGCCCAATCGCGGCCCAAGGAAATTTTCCGACCTCTATGTCATAGCCCATTTCCTTCGCCTGTAACTCTGTGAGCCCCACAGAAGCAACCTCTGGGTGGCAGTACGTACAATTCGGCACGTTATCGTAATCCACCGTCCCATGGCCAAGTCCGGCTATGTGCTCCACACAAGTAATCCCTTCGTGACTAGCCTTGTGCGCCAAAAGTTGATGGCCTGCCACGTCACCGATTGCGTAAAGCCCCGGAACATTCGTGGAAAGATGTCGGTCAACTAGCACAAACCCGCGTTCGTCCACTTTAGCGTTTACCGAATCAAGACCAATATCCTCAGAATTAGGAACACGCCCTACGGCAGATAGGACATAGTCAACCTCTAAAGTCTGCTCATCGCCCTTATGGTCTTCAAACGCTACAGATACACCATTCTTACTGGTATTCGCCTTCTTGAACCGTGCTCCCGTATGGATCTCCATCCCTCGCTTCTTGTATAGGCGTTCCATAAAGCTTGAGACTTCTGCATCCTCGAGCGGCAGGATTCTTTCCATCGCCTCAACTACGGTGACCTTGCTCCCATAGGCATTATACACATCGGCGAACTCCATGCCGATCGCACCCGCTCCTACAATGAATAGCGATTCCGGTGCCTTCTCCTGCATTAGTGCTCCGGTTGAAGACCAGATCCGGTCTTCATCAATCTTCAGGACCGGTAAATCCCGGGGCCTAGATCCAGTAGCCAAGATGATGCTCTTAGCTTCGTAGATGGTCTTTGATCCGTCCTCCGTCTCCAGTTCTATTTTTCCACGACCCTTGAGCCGACCAACACCCCTTAAGTGTGTGACTTTGTTTTTCTTGAAGAGGTGAGCAATGCCTTTCGCCATCTGAGCAGCTACTTGACGGCTACGGGCCTGAGCAGGGCCTAGGTCGAAAGAAACTTCTTTAGCAATAATGCCGTGCTCGTGGGCGCCAGCCATTTCACTAACAAGCAAGGCACTTGAAAGTAGAGCTTTCGTAGGGATGCAGCCGATGTTGAGGCAAACGCCCCCAAGTTCATCCTTCTCTATGCACGCTGCTGTCAAACCCAATTGTGCCGCTCGGATTGCAGCTACATAACCACCCGGACCACTACCTACGACAATGAGATCGAAGCGCTCACTTTTCTTATCGGACAAGATGCCTCTCTATAAGAAACAGGGGCAGAAAATGCCCCCTAGACGAACTCCGATTCCTAGGGGCTACGAAGGTAGATAGAGTGGGAAGGGGGGTAAAGTGAACACCACCGGAAAGCAGGTCCGGCGTTCGGTATGCCTGAATCAAAAGCTAGAGGCGCCGGTGAGATCGCTCCGGCCCCTCTAGCTTTCAACTTATCTCAGAAGGCGCTTAGAACGTGACGCTACGCCCTTGCTCATACCGCTTAAACCACTCCCTTAAAAACAACTGAGTGCGGAGAAAATTAGATGGCGTACTCGACGTACCATGCCATTCATTATTGAAGCGGATCATGGCTGTCTCCACACCCATCACCTTCAGCGCGGCATAGTACTCTTCAGTTTGTGGCATCGGGGTGCGGAGATCACCCACACCGGTCATTAACATTGTGGGAGTTGTGACATTCCCAACATACATGAGTGGTGAACGGCGCAGATGCTCGCTCGGATCGTCCCAGGGGAAGTTTTCGAAATTCCTATACCAACCTATGCCGTCAGTTGTACCGACAAATGATAGCCAATTCGTGACCGGACAATTAGCTGAAGCAGCCGCGAACCGGTCAGTGTGCCCGACTACCCAGGAAGTAAGAACTCCCCCACCTGAACAACCATAGACGAACATATTCTGCTCATCGATATACCCTCGCGAAATCACTAGATCAACGCCATTCATTAAGTCATTAAAGTCTTTGCCGGGATATGCATTCTTGATCGCATTACCAAATGGACTCCCGTACCCAGAACTACCGCGCGGGTTGGTATAAAGGATCACATAACCGTTCGCAGCGTGTTCCTGCCATGCAAAGTTGAATCCTACGTTGTACATCCCGTGGGGCCCACCATGAATGCTCAGCATTAAGGGATATTGTTCACTGGGATCAAAGTCTGGGGGCTTGATTATCCACCCCTGTATCTGGAACCCATCAAGCGACTCGTACCAAATTTCTTCTACATCACCCAGTGTCACCCCTGCCATAATGTCATCATTCACGTTCGTTAGTTGTCGGAATGCGATGGGCCCATCAAGATCAAATGAAACAATGTCGGCTGGAACTTGGGGGCTCGAGAGCGTAGCTACGGCAAAACCTTGATCTGTGAATGAGCTAAGTCCGAGCATGTGAGCACCGCTAGTGATCTCGTTAACGTCTCCTTGCACCGATATAAAGTGCACGTTGCGGGCACCCTGGTAGCTAATAGTGACATATACTCCACTCCCATCGTGCGCCCACTCCATGCTGTTGATATTACGATCGAAATCACCAGAAATGAGCCGCGAACCCGAGCCGTCCAAATTCATCACATAGACACCAGAATTTCGGTAAGTATCAGTGTTGAAATCGCTACCGCGATATGCGACCAGGTCACCACGGGGTGACGGGAGAGGGCTCGTATCTTGGCCGCGACGGGTGGTGAGCTGGCGGATCTCTTCTGTAGCTACATTGACTGCGTAAACTTCTGATTCGCGCCACGAGAGTTCTGAATCTTCAGTGCGCAGAGAGGAAAAAAGAAGTTCGTTTCCATCTGCTGTCCAACGCCCTGATGAGTGATTCCAATCACCGTTAGTGAGCTGGCGCGGAGTGCCGCCTTCAGCGGGTACGACGAAAATATGTTGCCAACCCTCATCGACGAAGCCTTGTCGGTCCTGACGGTAATCTGCTCTTGTCACCACCTTCGGACCTTCAATCCAAGTAGCACCATCAGGTCGACCCGGGGGGCTTACACTCCACGCAGGCTCGCCATCAACATTCATTGAGAAGGAGAGCGACTCTCCATCAGGCGACCAAGCAATCCCACCTGGACCCTTCTCTAAACGGGTAATCTGAGTCGTTGCACCCTCATCATCCATCCATCGGACAAAGATCTGTGATCCCTCGGGTTCACCCCTGGCAGTATAGGCAATCCGGGTTCCATCAGGTGACCAAAGCGGGCCTGAACCATCAACAAGGAAATGGTTCTTGCTGCCATCAGCATTCATAATCCATATCGACGATTCTCGGCGGTCGTTCATCTTATCGACCCATCCACGAGTGTAGACGATACGAGCACCGTCAGGTGATATCTGCGGATTAGAGACACTCTCAAGATCGAGATACATCTCAAGTGTAAGCTTCTTCGTTACCGCGTCTGTCTGGCTGCTAGCTAAAGACGGCAGAGTAGCTGCTATCAGCACCAAAACCCAAGGTGCCCGAGAACGGAAAGTGGGAGCAGACATCTGAGCCCCTCTTGCTGTGAGTAGAGTTATCCGATGAAGTCGATATTCAACCTACAGTAGGAAGGTCCTGAATCGCGAGGGGGAGAGGCCCAGTCCTAACGCTCCCAGACTATTCGACCACCGACCATTGTGATGTCAATCAACATCGTTTCGAGGCACGGATCTGCACATGTAAGATAGTTCTCTGCTGTGACAGCAAGGTCTGCTAACTTGCCTACAGTCAGCGTGCCCCTGTGATCTTCCGAGAATGTGAGATAGGCATAACCCTCAGTAGCTGCCCGGAGAGCTTCGTCACGCGAAAGTTTCTGGTCCGCACCGACCACGCCGCTACTGATCGTTTCCCTCGTGGTAAAATGGTGTAGAACCCACCAAGGGTCGTAAGGGACAACAGGAGAGTCTGTTCCCAAGGAAAGCGGTATTTCATTGTCGAGGTACGCTCGCACAGGAGTCGTCCATGCGGCCCGCTCTTCCCCCCAATATTTCATCAAGCTAGGGGCTGCGAGATACAAATGGTTTTGTGCAGATACAGCTAAGCCCAAATCTTTCATTCGAGGGAACTGGTCGCTGCGGGGTATGAATCCGTGCTCGATTACCCAGCGGGACGAAGCTATCGAAGACTCTGCGTTTGCAGCTTCGTAGGCATCGAGCACTAAATCGATAGCTGCATCGCCCACTGCGTGTGTCGCAACACGCCAACCGGCTGAATGCAGCACTTGTACAGTCTCTAGAAAGCTTTCGCGCGGTAGGGTTTGGAGTCCATAAAATGTGCCGCCTTCTCCCCAGGGCTCCTCATACGGCTCCCTCATTAGCCCACCCTCAAAGCCACCATCAATACCGAGCTTTACCCCACCTACTCGTAACCAGAAATCATCGCCCTCTCCTTGGGCCCATCCCTGCATCACCTCATTCAAGACCTCTGGTGACCCAGACCTCGGACCACGGTAAAGAAAGTCGACTCGAATGTTTAGTCGATCTTCCTCTCGGAGAGCTAAGAGCATGTCGTACATCTCCGGAGAGGCTCCTGGATAACGGATTGAAGTAATCCCGCGACTGCTGAGAATCCTATGACTCTCTAGGAGATCCTCTTGGATTTCAGCAGAGCTCCGATCCGCCACCAAAGGGAGTTGCACCAAACCCTTCGCGCGATCCACAAGCTCACCGTTGAGCCGACCATCCATGTATCTACCAATCCGACCACCATCTATAGCCCGAGTCGATTCATCAATATCCCAATACGCAAGTGCGGCACTATTGAGCACGTACTCATGCCCACCCCTAATGACGACGACTGGATGCTCCTGAGTCGCTTGGTCAAGGTCATCACGGTATGGCAATCGTTGCTCGTCAAGCTGTCCTTCATGCCAATCACTATTTGTGACGATCACATCACCCGGAGGTGTTTCTTCAGCCCGAGTAGAGATGGCACTCAAGACTTCTTGCAAAGAACGAGCCCCAGCAAGATCAACCCCTTCCCCCCCTCCAATCCCATGGAAATGGTTATCAGTGAGACCAGGAATGACCGTGCGACCGGCCAGCTCTATGACATACGTTTCTGGACCCTGATATCCTCGAATGTCAACATTCGATCCAACCGCAATGATGCGCCCATCACGAACCGCCAAAGCCTGAACTACATCCTGGTTGGATAGGGTGATGACCTCACCATCAACCAGAATAAGGTCGGCGGGATCGGGAGTTATTGAATTACACGCAGTAACGGCACCGGAGAGCCACATCACAGCTACTAGGGCTTTGATTCGTATAGACACCCAAGGCCTCCTAGGAAAACAACGTGATGGGTCGCTGGACTTCACCCAGAGCCCATTAGCCTAGAGCAGAATGGCTGTTGGCTCCTCAAGCATAGACTTCAGCGTAGCGAGGAAGCGTGCGCCCTGAGCACCATCGATCACGCGGTGGTCACAGCTCATCGTGATCCGCATACGCGGGCATATCTTAACCTCACCGCTAACAACCACAGGAGTCTCTTCAATACCACCCACCGCAAGTATGCCTGCCTCGGGTGGATTGATGATCGCAGTGAACTCTTGTATGCCAAACATCCCGAGGTTAGACACTGAAAATGTCGAACCAGTGTATTCATCAGGCATGAGCTTTTTTGTCCGCGCTCTACCAGCTAATTCACGGACTTCAGAGGCGATCTGCATAATGCCCTTAGCGTGTGCATTCCTGATAACTGGTGTAATCAGGCCTTCGTCAATTGCGACAGCGACACCTAGGTGAACTGCATTGAAACGACGTACAAAGTTGTCATGCCACTGTGCATTACAGTTGGGATGTTGTCGGAGTGCAGCTGCTACCGCTTTCAAGACAATGTCATTAACCGAAATGCGATAGCCATCCTCTTCAAGCATGCTGTTCATGCTTTCCCGAGCTTCAATCACACGATTCATGTCTACTTCGACGGTAAGGTAAAAGGTCGGGACAGGACCAATCGAGGTAACAAGCCTCTTCGCAATTGATTTCCGCATCTGCGAGGTTGGGACGTCTTCGTATTCGTTCTCCTCAGGTGTCCACGTCGTCGTCGCTGCTCCGGTCGAACCAGCGGTCTTCGCCCCCTCAAGGTCTCTTTTGACAACCCGTCCTCCTGGGCCGGATCCCTTAATCGTCAGGAGATCCACCCCCATCTCGGTTGCTAATCTGCGAGCAAGCGGGGACGCCTTAACACTACCAGTACCTTGGGTGCCGGCACTGATCTCTGAAGTGGTTGCCACCTCAGGCTCTTGTGTTGTTTCAGCAGATGATTCTTCTGGTAAAGCTTGCTGCGTTCCATTCCCGTCCGAGCCTTCTTCAATACCCGATATATCTTCGTCAGCAGAGGCAATTACAGCAATTACAGACCCAACTGCCGATACACCCCCGGCATCCAGGAAGATCTTCCGAAGAATCCCATCCCCTCGTGCAACCAACTCCATCGTAGCCTTATCTGTCTCGATCTCAGCCAAGATATCACCGCTGGAAACCTCTTCACCTTCGGATTTGAGCCATTGAACAAGCTGGCCCTCTTCCATAGTGGGAGAGAGAGCCTCCATGTGAACCTTGGTCACCATATCCTTTTCACCTCCAGAGCGTCCTAGAAAGGGCGCGACTCCCCTCTAGAGTGCACCTATACCCTCTTGCCGGGCCAGATAGCAGTGAAATAGGAATCATCCTTGTCACCGGTAAAGCACCTTCTTACATGCCTCAACCACTCGTGCCGCATTTGGCTTGGCTAATGCCTCAAGGTTCTTGGCGTAGGGCATAGGTACGTCGGCTTGGGTTACCCTGAGCACCGGAGCATCCAAGTGATCGAACGCTTCTTCCTGAATGATCGAGACGACCTGTGCCCCTGTGCCCGCATAAGGCCAGCTTTCTTCTAAATATACAACGCGATTCGTCTTCTGGACCGTCTCAAGAATCGCATCTACGTCGAGAGGTCGAACGGAGCGGAGGTCGAGTACCTCTGCCTGAATACCCTCACCCTCAAGCTTATCTGAGGCCTGAAGGGCTACGTGTACCATTTTACCGTGGGTGATGATTGAGACGTCAGAGCCTAAGCGTTTGAGATCCGCTACACCGAGGGGTATGACAAAGTCATCTTCTTCTGGTACTTCCCCTTTAAAATTATAGAGCAGTTCACCCTCCATGAATGCTACCGGGTCATCGTCGCGTATCGATGCCTTCAGGAGCCCCTTTGCATCAGCAGGTGTCGCCGGTGTTACAACCTTACATCCTGGAGCATGCAGATAATATGTCTCACACGCCTGAGAGTGTTGGGCTCCAAGCTGCAGCGCCGGACCGTTAGGGCCTCGAAACGTAATTGGAACCTTAAACTGCCCCCCTGACATATAGCACAGCTTCGACGCGTTGTTGATGATTTGGTCGATCGCTAAGTAAGCAAAATTAAACGTCATGAATTCTATGACCGGTCGAAGTCCTGCCATAGCTGCACCAACACCGAGACCGGCAAAGCCTAGCTCACTGATTGGGGAATCCACGATGCGTTGGTCACCAAAGACATCTAAAAGGCCCTTGGATACCTTATAGGCTCCATCATACTCAGCGACTTCTTCCCCCATCAGGAAAACGTCTGGATCTCGATCCATCTCTTCGCGAAGTGCTTCATTTAGCGCATCGCGATAGGTCATGGTGGCCATTTAAGAGGCCCCTCCGGCCAAGAAAGCATTAGTGGCTGATACGGTGCTCATGTTCGTCGTCCATCGAAAAAAAGGCGACCGTGAGCGTTGGTCTCAGCCCAAACGTCCTCATAAAGTGCCTCAGGATCAGGTATGGGCGACTCTTCAGCAAAATCAGCAGCTTCTGCTGCGATTGTCTTTGCCGTAGCATCCATACCCTCAAGAGTGTCCTGATCCAGTATGTCCTCATCAAAAAGCTGGTCCCGCAGAATTGCTATTGGATCACTCTCTTGCTTATGGCGCTCCACCTCCTCAGTCGATCTATAGGTGCCAGAAACAGGATCTGACATGGAATGTCCGCGGAACCGGTATGTGCGCAAATCTACCAAGCGTGGACCGCCACCTGCACGGACTTCCTCAGTAAGATCACGGAAATGTTCGAATGTGGAGAGCACATCCTGACCGTCCACAGAACTGGCGGGAATATCAAAGGGCACAGACCTCGACGAAATCTCAGTCTTGGAGACCCGATTAAAAGCTGTGCCCATACCATATTCATTGTTTTCGACTACATAGATCACGGGAAGCTCCCAGACAGCGGCCATATTGAGAGACTCGTGAAAGCCCCCCTGATTTACAGTCGCATCTCCCATAAAGCATACGCAGACCAAGTTCTCTCCACTGTATTTGATCTTCCAACCGATACCAGTGGCCAGAGGAACTTGTCCTCCAACAATACCATGACCTCCGAGAAAGCGGGCATCTCTGCCAAAAAGGTGCATAGATCCGCCCTTCCCTTTAGAAACTCCTCCCACACGACCATATAGCTCAGCCATAACTGCGTTAGGGCTAATACCCTTTGCGATAGCTTGTGTATGGGATCGGTACGCACTGATAGCATAATCCTCCGGCTGAAGCACTTTAATTGCGCCGGCTGCACCAGCTTCCTGTCCGATGTGGAGATGACAGAAGCCTCCGATTTTACCAATCGCATAACTTTCTTCAGCTTTTTCCTCAAAGCGTCTGTATAGAAGCATGTCCTGCATAAGTTCTAGTGCGAGTTTCGCACTGACTCCATGGAGAGCGAGCACACCTTCCTTCTTGCCCTCGCTTCTTTTATTAGCCTTGACCTTAGCCACCTCAAGCCCCCTGGGTCGGGCGGCCGGGCCGGCCGACCTCGAGTTGAACGAACTCAAAGCTAACTTCAGCCGGTGCGAGAACATCACCTTCAAGGATCTCTTGAATTACTCCTGGAGCCCCAGCTTCCACTTCTCGTGCTTGCTCCTTTGCATGATAGCTTGAGCGCACTAATGGGCCAGCCTCAACATGCTTAAAGCCATATTCTACTTCTCCAATACGCTTGAGCTCTGCAAACTCATCTGGGCTTACCCAGCGAGCGACTGGTATATGCATAGAGGATGGCCTCAAATATTGGCCTAGCGTAAGGATATCCACCGCTGCAGATCGAAGGTCGGCCATCGCCTGTATAACCTCGGAAAACTCCTCGCCCATCCCCAAGATTATCCCCGTCTTAGTCAGTATCCGCGGATCGATCCGCTTGGCAGCTCCGAGATAAGAGATCGAACGCCAGTAGCGACCACCTGGCCGCACGTCTGGGTGTAGTCGTTCTACTGTTTCGAGATTGTGTCCTATGATCGCAGGGCCGGCCTCAATAACCACTCGAAGAGCTTCCTCGTCGCCCTTGAAGTCCGGGATAAGGACCTCGACTGAGCAGGAAGCAACACATTTCTGAATTCGATGAATGGTCTCAGCATATATTCCGGCACCACCATCTGGGAGCTCATCCCGATTAACACTTGTGATCACCACATGCTCTAGTTCCAAACGGGCCACGGTCTCAGCAACCCGCCTAGGCTCATCGAGGTCTAGGTTATTGGGCATCCCATGGGCTACGCCACAGTACTTACAGGCTCGGGTACAAACATCCCCTAAAATCATGAATGTTGCTGTACCTGCTTCCCAACACTCCCCGATATTTGGGCATCCTGCTTCTTCACAAACCGTATGCAAACCCTCAGCTCGCATTAAGCGCTTTAGCCTCAGGTAGTTCGAACCACCAGGCGAACGGACTTTTAGCCAATCAGGCTTACGCGACCGAATTTCAACTGTTTCTAATCCTACATGAGCCCGAATATTCGGTGTTCCCTTGGGCTTTACGACCCCCGAGTCCTTCCCTGAGGGGGCGTAACCACGGCTCGTATGTTTCGTGTTAGTGACCACGGTCGTCCTCCAGCCAGGATCCCGAGTCTTGGTGGCTAACCCAGGAGCAGGCGCAGTGTCACCGAGCCATCAGGCAGACAATGTTTCCGATAAGACAGCCTGATCGCAGAGCATGAAAAGGTAGCCAGGGTAAGGGTTTTTTTACAAGGACATCCGCCGGGTTATCTCTTTCGAAATCGAGTCTAATTGCCAAGAGGGGTCGCTCTATCGCTATCTTCGGGCTATGAGTCGTCAGGGTAACGAAACACTGAAGCCAGAGTCCTGGGCTTGGCACCTGATGGGCCTGATCAATCCCATACTTGTAATCCTGTGTAACCTGAAGGGTGACTGGTGGGTTTTTGGAGGGCTTGTCTTTGTGCTAGGAGTAGGACCATTCCTGGATCTAGCACTAGGAAAGGCAAAAACACCTAGGCCACCAAGAGCCTCTGGGCTTCCATTCGAAATTCTGCTTTACGTTCACGCAGCACTTCAATTTATAGCGCTAGCAGCCTTGTTTTATAGGGCTGGAATTGATGGCAATGCTTGGACTTCGTGGATAGCCGCACTGAGTACTGGGCTCACGTCAGGAGTGTCAGGAATCATTGTGGCCCACGAACTTGGACACAAAAGGCCTGGATCAAGTGGTTGGTGGATTGGCCGGCTGAATCTGCTTTCAGTGCTTTATTTGCACTTCACTACCGAGCACAACTATACGCACCACAAGCTTGTTGCTACCTCTGAAGATCCTGCTACAGCATTCTTTGGTGAATCACTCTGGGCTTTCATCCTGCGCACTATTCCAAGTCAATATCTAGATGCCATTAGCATTCATGAACGAAAGGGAAAGAAGGCGCTCAAGAACCCTGTGATTCAGGGGAGTATTATTCAAGCAACCCTTCTGGTAATGATTTATGTCTTCTTTGACAGCGCAGTACTGGGCGCTTTTTTGTTGCAAGCTGGATTTGCAATCTTTTTGCTTGAGTATATCAACTATATTCGGCATTACGGCTTGAAACGAGAGCTTGATGAGAGACAAACGGAATATCACTCTTGGCAAGCAGAAGAGCGGTGGTCACGCTGGACCCTACTGGAGCTAACAAGGCATCCGGCACATCATCTAAAAGCCAGCGAACCCTTCTGGAAACTACAACCGTTCAAAAGTGCCCCACAGTTACCGACTGGATACTACGGATGTTTTTGGCTAGGGGTTATTCCACCGTTGTGGAAGAAAATCATGCATCCAAGAATCCTGAAGGCTTTCTAAGAGCCGCTTAGGGCTGCCATACGAGTCTTATACCCGGCTACTATATGGTCCCGTGCAGCCACCGGATCATTCGTGACGAAAATCATATCCAGATCTTCTCGGGTGATTTTCCCTTCATCAACCATCGTATCACGAAGCCAGTCGAGCAGACCGCCCCAATACTCCGACCCAAAAAGCACAAGAGGAAAGTGTCTAACCTTATGGGTTTGAATGAGCGTGAGTGACTCGAAGAGTTCATCCATAGTTCCGAAGCCTCCTGGGAAAATCACGAAAGCCTCAGCGTATTTTACGAACATTGTCTTTCTGACGAAGAAGTAACGAAAGTCGATTGAGACATCTATGAAATCGTTGCTCTCCTGTTCGAAAGGAAGCTCAATATTACATCCGACTGAGGTAGCACCCCCCTCTTTTGCTCCTCGGTTTGCCGCCTCCATCATACCTGGACCGCCACCAGTGATGATCGCAAATCCTGCTTCCCCGAGTAGGCGAGCCGTTTCTACACATTCTTGGTACATAGGTGTACCGGAGTTCGCTCGAGCAGAACCAAAGATCGAAACTGCCGGACCGATCTCTGACATCTCCTCAAACCCTTCGACAAACTCACCCATGATTCGAAAAATACGCCACGCATCCATGCCCATAGCTTGAAGGTCTTCGACGCGTTCAAGCAGGCGTTCATCTTGTGTTGCACCCTCGCGGTACCTGTCAGGTTTGAGTTCGGTCTTCATCTGCTTCATAACCATCCTTTATCTGCATATTCCGGTATCATGATCATTCTCAGGTGTGCTTAGTAAGCCACCGACCTGTGCGTATCAGGGCGTCCTTATGACGGTACGGGGGATCCCAGCCTAACTCTTCGCGAAGCCGCTTTGATACATACGGATTTTCACCAAGAGCAAACTCAGCCACCCTAGAGATTGAAAGATGCTCCACTCCTGGGATGAACGCCCCAACTCTGTCGAGTACCCGGGCTCCTCTCCGAATCAGGCTCGCTGGCGTAGCCAGAAAGCGTGGCCGTTTACCAAGGCCACTAGCAAGGTCCTCTAGCATAGCTCGTTGGCTAAGCGGTAGGTCGAATCCGACATCATATGTGGTGCCCCCGCGGGCGGATTCGAGCACCAAGCGCAAGGCGCGGGCTACATTTCCTGAATAGACCACCGGGATGGTATTTCTTCCTGATCCTAATAGGGGCACAATCGGCAATCTCAAGAACTTCGCCACTGTTAATGCTGTGAGTCGGTCCCTCTCACCATAGACTCCGCAGGGACGAACCACTGATACAGGCAATCCGTGCTTGTCTTCAACCTCCCGCGCTACCACCTCTGCTTGACGTTTGGAACGAGCATAGAGGTCCCCATCGTGGATCCGCCCATCAAGTGGCGTGTCCTCGGTCACATTCCCGTCCACTATCCCATAGACCACAACTGATGAAACATGAACTGCAAAGTTAATTCCGGCTCTTACAGCAGCCATCAGGACGTTTCGTGTCCCATCAACGTTTACAGCTCGGACCTTCGGCCAAGACTTACCGCCGTATACAATTGCAGCAGAGTGTACAAGATGTGTGCACCCAGCCATTAGTTCGGCGAGAGATTCTATATCATCCCGCACGTCACCTTGTACGAGAGTGCAGCCTTGGGACCTAAGGAAGGCTGCGTCAGATCCGCATCGATTAAGAGCAACTACATCTTGCCCATAAGAGCGAAGTTCTTCAGCCAGGTGCGAGCCGAGAAGGCCAGTGCCTCCCGTCACAAATACTCTCATCCCCCGAACCCTATCTGTATCTTCCTGGCCTCCCTCTTAGCGACCACCTAAGAACGCTTCAGCTTCAGTCTTGAGGCTATCCGTGATCGGAGCATGGTCCATGTATTCGGGAATATCCTGCTCTATCTGTGACTCATAGACCTCAAGCACATGTTCATAGTATGCTGCAGCTATATCGCCCAGCCCTAGCTCCACCGCAGCTTTTGCCGCAGCGCTCAACCCGAGTAAGTGGTTTGGATTGTCCTCTAGAATCTCCTCTGCGGTGCCTAGAGCAGCCTCGAGTTGCATCGCCGTACGCTGGAGCATTGAAAGATGAAACAGGCCATCGTGATCCAGGGGCCGCGCTCGCTCATAAGCACCAATGGCCATAGGCATGAACTGTTGAGCTTCGGTTGAATCCCCAGCCGCGACCGCCGTCATTACTCTATTAAAAAGGCGGTTTGCCGCCTCCACAGGTGTCATGGTTGATAAGTCCGGAGGCGAGCCAGTCATTGCCCCACCACCAGATTGGTTGGTGACTGGCGATGCCGGTGGAATAGATGGCCCCCCTCGTTGCATCATCTGTATACCCAGGGTAGCGATAAGTGCCAACATCGCCGCCCCTGCAATCCACCAAGGGAGATTCTTACCACCAAGCGTAGCAGTCGCTGCGGCCCGATGTTCGCTCACGCTGCTTCGGTTTCCACATCGGTTGCAATACTTCGCTGTCGCGCTCATCTGTGCTCCACACTCCTGACAGAAGTGCTCCCCAACTTTAGCACCACACTCCTGGCAGAAGCTTCCCGAGGCGGCCTTACCGCACTTAGGGCATACTGGAGTAGTCATTTCCTCATCGCATTAAACAATAAGGGCCATGTTGCAACAGTTTGTGCACGATAATTCGGCTGGAAGCCAAACAGGACCAATGAACCTTCACCAATATCAGCTTCGAGGATAGCGGCCTCTCCTGCGATGTGTTCTCCACCAAGTACCCACCCTGAGAGTAGAGGGTCACCCTGCCCATAGCGGGCAACAACTCGAATCCTTGGATCATCAACTTCGTATGCCATACTACTCCGCCAGTACCACGCAGAAATTTCGTCTCTCATACCTTCGTTGATTTCTGATACTGAATCGAGTTCAAGCCTTAGGATCGATCCAGGAATATAGAACTGTGTGTTCGGAAGGCCCGAAGTGAGATTAGAGATATCTAGGTCAAAGAGTTCAGCTACAAAGTCCGTTGCGGCCTCAATGGCGATAACACGTCCCCCATTTTGCACAAAGTCGCTAACCGCCTGAACCCCCTGGTCGCCCAAACCACCGGTATATTGGCGAGGCAGTTCTCCTCGACGGAATCCGTTTCTAATGGAGTTACCTTCCTGCGCCTGGAAGAGTAGGACGTCGTAGTCATCCAAGGCACCACTATGAATATCCGCATCATGAAGGGTGTCATACGCCATATCATGCTGGTCCAAAACCCAGCGCTGCCATCCTGCTGGCATTGGCTCTTGCCATGATTTGTACATCGCCACTCGCGGTGCATCCGACCCATTAAGGTGCGGCGGCAATTGAAAGTCAAAATCTGGTGCTGCGATAGGTTCGGATAACTCAGCTCTGATGTTTCCCTCTACCTCTAAAGCCTCAAAATCGAGCAGATATCCGAACGTGTGCGCAGTTACGTCATAAGGACGCTGAGGTGGCCCTCCCGGATATTCCCGTAAATCCGGGTAGTGCTGCACCTCCAACATTGAATTTGCAAAGCCTGCGTATGGCTGATTCATGGGGATGACATAGCTCCCAGCAGGGAAGTCCACGCCATCCACGGAAAAAGCTTCCTGCGCCTCAGCTACCTCCACTTCTGACATAACGAGAGACCGGAGTGCGTAGTTCACACCGGTTTGGTTTTCCTGATTACCTGGAATGACCCAGGCATCCGGCCAAGCATCCCACTTGTCCACTGCGCGCTTGTTGACACCATAGAAGTTCTCTAGCCAGAAGCGCCGATTCTTCGCTGCATTAGTGAGCAGCGCCAGGGCCCCGGAGTACTGGTAATCCACAATGTCAGGCAATCCCCAAGCGCCGCCTTCCCAAGGATTAGGAAAATTCCAAGACCGTTGGCTCGCATCAAAGTTCCGGCCGGGGCCTAATACCTCGGGCGGGATGTTCGTCGGCGACGCCATCCGTGCCGAGGCAGTCTCTGAAAGAATGCGAGCAGCACCGTGATAGTGCATATAGGCACGAGCAGGAGTAAACGCATCGTATTGGGCGTTCACGACAACTCCCCTTTTCCCTTGAGCTGTTAACTCCGCAGCCATGTAGGTGCCAAGCTGGCTGACGGCCGTAGTGAGAGCCGGATCAATGTTTGGTTCCCAGGGCTCGATATAGGGTGGAAAGAATATCCGGGCACCATTACCTCCCATCTGGTGCACATCATGTACTATGTGCGGATGCCAGGCATTCTGAGCACCCACGGTAAGAATGGTCTCGTCTTGTGTGAACGCATACCAGTCTCGGTTATTGTCATGTCCAGTATAAAAGTGGTACAGCCAAGGAAGGGGGGCTGCCTCAAACTGCGTCCTTACATGCTCATTATACCAATCATTAACCCACTGGAGACCATCTGGATTCAGTGACGGAATCTGCAGGAAGATTACGTTTTCCAGAATCTCGAGGATTCGCTCTTCATTAGACGAGGCCATGGTGTAAGCCAGGCGGGCTGCCATCTGACTTGGGCCTACTTCTGTCGAATGGATACCGTGAGTGATCATCGCTACAGCCTTACCATCATCGAAAAGCTGATCGAGTTCTGACTCACTAGAGATCATCCTTGGGTCTGCCAACTTCATTTGGATATCTCTTAGCTCTGCGAGTCGCGCATGGTTTTCGGGACTCGTGATTGTAAGCATCACAAAAGGTTGGCCTGTTGTTGTGGTCCCAAGAGTGTCAACAATTACTCGCTGGCTTCTTTCAGCGAGTTCTTCATAGTACGAGCTCAACTCGTCCCAGTTCGCCAATTGTCGATCCGATCCCATTTCGAACCCGAAATACTGCTGCGGGGAAGGAATGCCCTGAGCTGTGAGCGATGGGGTTAAGATTACGAAGACACTAAGGATCGCAGTCAAACGTCGAGTCATTGAAACTCCTTCTATACCAAAACGGCCCCGGCGATTCCGGGACCAAGAACTGTTTTTGGTTCGGCAGAGGATGGTACCGTAGCGCTGAAAAGCTTGCAACGGAATCCCTGTACCGGTTTTCGAGTAACTAGGGCGAACCTGGATGCCACGTGCCTACGACACTGGCATCTAACATTTTTAGAATCCGGTAGGCTGTTCCAAGAACTCCCACGTTAGACCGAATCGTTCTTCCAGGTGTGCCCCCAACGCTTTCACCCCAAATGTCTCCGTCGCATAATGCCCCCCTAACAGAACAGATATTCCAAGTTCTATCGCATCAAAATACTCTGCATGATTCATCTCACCTGTAACCAGGGCATCTAGACCTAGAACAACTGACTCCTCTATGAAGGACGCTCCAGCTCCCGTTATCACCCCTACCTTCTCTATCACCTCTGGGCCACCCTTTACCACCCGAACCGGACCATTGAGAATTACCTCCAGCTCTTTCGCAAGCACGGAGGCCTCCGCACCTCCATCTTTCCTTCCCCACCAACCCACATTAACACCTTGGTGATCCCCGAATCGCCCCTCGATCTCCAGCCCTAACGATTTCGCTAGTAGACTGCAGTTCCCGACCTCGGGATGGCTATCTAATGGTAGATGGCAGGAATACAGGGCGACTCCCCCCTCCATCAACTTCCTAATCTTACGGAAATAGCGACCGGTGACCGGCTGCAACCCCTTCCAAAAGAGCCCGTGGTGCACGATCAGTAGATCTGCCCCTACGTTTACTGCTTCGTTGATCGTTTCCTCAGAAGCATCTACAGCAACAGCGACGTGATTGACTTCTTGCGGCCCGTCCACCTGAACGCCGTTCAGTGCTTGCGTATAGTCAGGATACCCGTCCACTAACAGGAAACCATCAAGATATTGGAATATAGATTCTATTTTCATACTGAATTGTACCGACGAAAGATCTTCTCGGGCATGTTTACCTTTAAGGTCTTGCAGTGCAATGAGTTACACCCTGTCTCGTGCCGGGCCTATCTTGATCCCTGGTCAGCCAGGTCTTGCAGTAATACAGCGTAAAAGATTCGCCCCCTTAGCTCCTCGGAGTTTCCACGCCAGGGATCGCGGTGCCCTTTGATGCACCACCCATGTTTACGGTCCCATTTAGGACCGCGCCCTCTTCAAGCTGTAAGCGTCGGGCATGGACATCTCCCTCTATCCGGCTGCTCGCTTTTACTTCAAGCCGTGATTCAGCCACAATACTACCGGTAACCTTGCCTGACAAAACGGCATCCTGCGTACTTATATCACCCTTAACCCAGGCATCTTCTCCCACGACCACCGCTTTCCCTGCTCGGATACTACCTGCAATATTTCCTTCAATCCTGATCGACCCCTCGGTTTCGCAGTCCCCTACAACGGTCATGCCTGGCCCGATAATAGAGATAATCGCATCGGGGGAGGGCTTATCGCCGCTTCTTGCACGTGCCATTGGGCCTCTTCAAGCTTTAGACTTTTCGAGCAACAAAGTAATCGTAACTTCTCGTATGGGCACTAATTAGGCTGCTCTACCATCGTAAGTGGATCAACAGGGTTCCCGTTTAAGTGAACTTCGAAGTGCAGGTGCGGTGCCGTCGACTGCCCACTAGATCCGCTAAGCGCTATAACTTCCCGCTCTCTTACTTGTTGTCCTTGTTCAACCATTTGAGCTGACGTATGGGCGTAAACTGTGCTATATCCTTCACCATGGTCGATTACCACGAAGAGCCCATAAACCTCGTCCGTACCTACTTCAACAACTCTTCCACCACCTGCGGCCCGGATATACGAATCCCTCGGGACTGCTATATCCAGGCCCGGGTGCTGTCCCCCCACTCCCTGCAGAAGCCCTTGAGTTATGACTCCGCTCTCCGTCAGTGGCCATACACTAGGTATAGTGGAGGCAGCGCCCACCGCTTCCCCCAACCCAGAACGGCTAGGGCTCGCTTCGGTGGTGGAAAGCAATATGCCCCCATCCTCAAGCGGCAAGTTAGGCGCCAGAAGGGATCTCAGGCGAGCGTACTGCGTTTCTGCAGTCGCTAAATCGGCAGCTACCGCCTCGAGTCGAACTTGCTCGCGACCCATAACCTCCAGGCGGACTTCCAGGTCATTAACCTGCGATGCACGAGCAGCGAAGTACCACCAACTTCCCGCCATGCTGATGAACGTGATCACTGCTATGAGCCCGGCCCCTATCATGATACGTGCACGCTTGTAAGTTATTCGGTACGAGCGACTTACGCCTCCGTCTTCTGGGACCACCATGATCGTGAAATCCCGCCGAGCCAGTGGGCTCATTCACCAACCCTAGAAGAGTCCTGGCCAGTCATCAGTTCGTATATCCGCTCGAAATCCTCTGGTCCATGGTACTGAATTTCGATAGAGCCCTTGCGGCCTCCCTCTCCCCGAATGGTAACTCTCGTAGAAAAGTGATCTCGTAGCTGGCTCTCGAAGGCTTTCACTATTGGGTCTGAGGTCGCGGTTTTTTTCCGCTTCCGCTTCTTTCTTGAAGTACCGTTCACCCTTCGTTCTACTTCTCTTACCGACCAACCTTCTTTCGCTGCCTGCTGTCCTAGTTCTGCTACTCGTACCGGATCATCCACAGCCAGCAGCGCTCGAGCATGACCTGCCGACAGGCTGCCGCGCTCCACCAACCTCCGGACTGAGACGGGCAGCTTAAGGAGCCTCAGTAAATTTGCGACCGTTGAACGGTCTTTGCCCACTGCAGCTGCGATATCTGCTTGCTTCATGTCAAACTGTTCACCCAAAGAAGCATACCCTTCGGCCTCCTCAAGCGGATTCAGAGCCTCTCGCTGAAGATTTTCCACGAGGGCCAGAACTAGGAGAGTTCGATCAGATGCGTCCCGCACAATCACCGGCACCTCATCCCACCCTAGGATCCCAACCGCGCGCAGCCGTCTTTCGCCAGCGATGAGTTCATAGCTGTCCGCACCTGCTGCTGCACGAACAACGACGGGTTGCAGTAGGCCATTCTCTGCGATCGATGCTGCCAGTTCTTCTAATTCAGCCTGCACAAAACTCCTGCGAGGCTGCATTGGATTTGGTAAAATTGACGTAATTCTAAGCTTTTGTACTTCCCCGGGTTGTAACTCTGGCTCCAAATAGTCACCGAGTAGTGCTCCCAGTCCCTTCCCCAGACGGTCGTGGCTCATGCCGAAAGCACGGGTCGAGCAGCACTTGTTACTCTATGCCTTTGCGCCATTACTTCTTGAGCAAGCTCGAGGTAAGCCTGTGCGCCTCTAGACAGGACATCATAAAGCACGATTGGTCTTCCAAAGCTCGGGGCCTCAGCTAACCTAACGTTTCTAGGTATCGCCGTCCGATACACCTTGGCACCAAAGTATTCCCGAGCCTCGGCCGCCACCTGTTTTGAGAGGTTTAGCCGACCATCAAACATCGTTAGTAATACCCCTTCAATGTGAAGTCGAGAATTTAGAGATCTCTGAACCAAGCGCACAGTATTAAGTAGCTGCGTCATACCTTCTAGCGCATAAAATTCACACTGAATGGGGATAAGTACTGAGTCTGCAGCTATAAGGGTATTAAGAGTAAGAAGCCCCAAAGAAGGAGGGCAATCCATAAGGACGTAGTCGTACTGATCCCGAACAGAGGCTAGCGCATCTCTTAAAACCGTTTCCCGATTCGTGGCGCTGACGAGTTCGATCTCCGCTCCTACAAGGTCCCGGGTTGAAGAGATAACGTCTAGGCACGGAAAGTGGAGCTCCCTGGCAATTGTGTCTTTTATGGGGATTCTTCGAACTAATACGTCATAGATTGTCTTGTGTTGATCATTAATTTCTATCCCTAAGCCGCTCGTAGCGTTTGCCTGTGGGTCAATGTCAATAACGAGCGTCCGCTTTTCAGCTACAGCCAGGGAGGCACCAAGATTGATCGCTGTGGTACTTTTACCAACCCCACCTTTCTGATTAGCGATCGCTATAACGTGCGGCATGAGCCCTCGAAAACTTAAACAATTCTGCTCTAGCAGAGCCAGAGGGCAAAGAATATATGGTTATAACGTGTAACCCCGAAAGCCAACGGCCACAGATTTATCTGCTGGCCTCGGACTTTCATGCTAACCTCCATAGATTCTCAACGCCTTGGCGATAGAAAATGTCTTATAGGTAGAGAAGCAATGCACTGGAGAACCTGAATGCAAAAGCGCCTAATTAGAGGACTGTCACTGCTCTTGCTATCCCTCACGGGGTGCGGGGACCCAGCACCTACTGGCCCCGACCCCCTGATTGAGCCATTCGTTGGCGATTGGACGGCAACTGCATTCGTGCTGACGAGCTCGGTGTCAGACCAGGTTTCCATCGATCTTATTCAGCTCGGAGGAACCTTCGACCTCAATATTCAACCCAGCGGGAGCTACACGGCAATCCTCATTTATGCGGGCCTAGGGCAAACGGAAATGGGCACCATCTCTGCAACCGCCAACACGGTCACCCTGAATCGAGAGTTCCCAAGCAGGGAGAACGAGGTCTCAGCTTACCAATTTGTTGGCGACACCGTATTGATCCTAGACGGCGATACCGAGTTTGACTTCGACTTCGACGGCCAAGAAGACCCAGCGCTCGCGCATTTTGAACTCCTCCGTAAGTAGCCACCCGTTCGGATAAGGCCGGCTCAGCACAACCAAGAAATTGTTTCACGTGAAACAATTTTTCTCCAGAACCCATAAGTCATTGGGGCCCAGTGACTTATATAGATGCCTTCTCTCTGGTATGTGCCCGCCGGACTTCAAGTAACAGATTTTGGAGGTCCGCCGGCGATACTCCCGGAACCCTGGCTGCCTGGGCGAACGTTTCTGGCCTTATGCGAGCCAGCTTCTCTCGTGACTCATAGGACAATGTCTCGAACTCTAGGTATGGTAAGTCACAGTCCAACAACAACTTAGACTGTTCTGCAAGCCTAGCAGCCCTCTCTCGTTCGCGCTCCACATACCCTTCGTACTTCAATTCGACCTCAACAGCCCTGAGTACCCCTGTTCTCAGTCCTTCTTTTGCCTTTGCTATTTCGCTATCTGCACTGGCTGTACCCAAGAGGTCTTTCGCACGGACCCTGGGCCTCCGAAGAAGCTCTACGGCCTTCACTGACCCCGACAGCGGCTCTGATCCTGCTTCAACGAGTAATGGATCGACATCTTTCGGAGCAAGTGTCGTATTATGGAACCAGGCAACAAGCTTGTTTTCCTGATCAAGACGATCCTTCAGCACCCGTGTCTGTTCTTTAGTGAGTAGCCCGACCTCTCGTGCTAAGGGGCCCAAGCGACGTACCGCATTGTCCTGGCGGAGAAGTAGCCTGAATTCAGCTCGAGACGTGAAGAGCCTATAGGGTTCATCAACGCCTCGCGTAACTAGATCGTCAATCAATACTCCTATATAGGCCTCGTCCCGACGGAGTATGAACGGCCCCTCCCCTTTTACCTTGAGCGCAGCATTGATCCCAGCCACGACCCCTTGTCCAGCTGCTTCCTCGTACCCGGTCGTCCCATTGATTTGGCCCGCGAAAAAGAGACCGGAAATCTCTTTCAGCTCTAGTGAATGACGAAGCTGATGGGGAGGGAAATAGTCGTACTCTATGGCATAGCCGGCCTTAGTCATCACGACGTTTTCTAGACCGGGCACCGTTTGCAAAAACTCCCTTTGCACATCGGCGGGAAGTGAAGTCGAGAGCCCATTCACATATAACTCGGTCGTATGTAGCCCTTCTGGCTCTAGGAAAACCTGGTGCCGGGGAGCATCGGGGAATCGGATAACTTTGTCTTCAATTGAAGGGCAGTAGCGCGGCCCCCGCCCCGATATCTCTCCTCCATGAAGAGCACTCTGTTCAAGGTTATCACAGACCACCCTCTTCAAGCCGTCCGATGCCCAAGTGATCCAGCACGGCCGCTGGGCTGGAATGATCTCCTCTGTATATGCCGCAAACCGAATTCCTTGGTCATCCCCATCCTGGCGTTCCACACGGCTGAAATCGACAGAGCGACCATCGATTCTTGGTGGCGTGCCAGTCTTGAAGCGAGCCACTTCTAACCCGAGGCTTTCGAGCCCTTCCGCTAACGCTATCGAAGGGGGCTCGCCGGCCCGACCAGCCCCAACACCAGCTTCTTGGCCCATGTGAATCCGGCCACGTAGAAAGGTGCCGGCCGTGACGACAACCGCCGTCCCATAGAAGGTGATACCCCCCTGTGTTCGCACGCCTGTCACTCGGGTACCCTCAAGCACCAGGTCGCCCACCATCGCCTGAAACAGGTCAAGGTTCTCTAGTTCATCGAGCACACGCCGCACTGCTACGGGGTATAGGCTGCGGTCACACTGAGCTCTCGGACCCCAAACTGCCGGCCCCTTTGATCGATTCAACATGCGAAATTGGATCCGTGAAGCGTCCGTAGCACGGCCCATAACGCCTCCTAATGCGTCGACCTCCCGTGCTACTACCCCCTTGGCGATACCGCCGATAGCCGGGTTACAACTCATTTGTCCGATGCGGCTGAGATCTGGCGTAATTAATACGGTCCGGACACCGGCCCTAGCGGAGGAGGCTGCCGCTTCAGCACCGGCATGGCCTCCGCCAACCACAATGACATCGTACCTCAGCTCCATTACGGAGTCCTCTGGATTCGAAAACCATCAGTCCTAACTGTTTGTGACGGCTCTACTCTCTCTACGGCCTCTACTTTTCCTGCCACCGGTCCCCTCGCAATAATCGTTTCTAGTTGATCTAGCAGGGCCAGGGCACCTCTTGCATGAACCCTGACCGAGCCATCGGAATGATTATACACTGTCCCAGATACCCCCAGCTCTTTCGCTGCCCGGCTGGTGAACCACCGGAAGCCGACACCCTGTACTCGCCCTGTAACGCGATAAGCTCTCACAGGAACGCTTATGTTTTTTTCGTCAGTGCTGTTAGACACTGCTTCCGGTCGATGATCTGCAGCCACTCTCGCCCGCCTTGTCATTTTCCTACACAAAACTCTCGGAACACTACATCTAAGACGTCGTCAACAGTAATCACTCCTAGAACTTCCTCCAGCGCTGTCTCTGCTGGCCGAAGGTGAGTCGAAGCTATTTCCGCCGGGAGACCGCCCTCAAGCGAGTCCCTAAAAAGCTCCACCTCAGAGCGAGCGATTTGCAGGGCACGAATGTGGCGTTGGCGCGTAAGGACCGGCTGGTCGCTCAGCCCCCCTACTAATCCTGAATAGGCTAGTTCTGGTAGAAGCTGCCGGATCTGGTCTAACCCCTGTCCGGACAGGGCTGAAACCCGGACTGCCCCGGCCAACCCTTTGAGCTCAGTACTGTCCCGCTCAGAACCCTCAGCTAGATCTGCCTTGGTTTCCAGAAGCACGACAGGTGCTGCGGTGGTTTCAAGAAACTTCCTGTCTTCCGCCGAAGTTTTCGCAGAAGCTGGAATGCAAAATAGCACGATGTCGGCACCCTTCAGGTACCTCAGCGCTACTTCGATACCGAGTTGTTCGACGCGCCCTTCCGATTCCCGGAGCCCGGCCGTATCAACCAGCCTGAACGGGAAGCCACCTAACTGGACTGTCTCCTCTAGTGCATCACGAGTCGTTCCAGGTTCTTCTGTGACAATTGCTCGTTCCTCCCCCAGCAGGGCATTGAATACTGAGGACTTCCCTGCATTCGGCCGTCCGGCGAACACAGTGAGCGCCCCTTCTCGAAGTAGCTCCCCCTCCGGAGCTGTGGCGAGTAACGCGTCCAGCTCTTGCACAACCCTTTTCGCTTCTTCCGTGATCACATCTAACGCCACCGGCGGCTCGTCTTCTTCCGGAAAATCTATATGGTGAACCAGAAGGGCCTCTAGGCGGACCAAACTCTCACGCAGTGCTGTGATTCGACTCGATAGTCCGCGTTCCATGTGCCGCAGTGCTGCACGGTGAAAAGCCCTGCTTCGGGCATCAATTAGGTCTGAAACAGCTTCTGCCTGGATGAGGTCTAGTTTCCCCCGCAGGTACGCTCTCTTCGTGAATTCGCCAGCCTCTGCCTGCCGAGCTCCGGCTGCCAGACAAGCGCCCAGGACAAGGCGGGGTGCTATGACACCCCCATGGCAAGTGATCTCGACGACATCTTCACCCGTGTAGCTCTCCGGCGTCCGATAGTATGTGGCGACAGCCCTATCAATGACCTCTCCATCCTCTGGCTCACATAGGTCTACCACACTGGCTGTTCTCGGAGCAGGCATCTCTTCTAACGCTGGTGCGAGCCGGAGAAGTATCTCGGCAGACGCCGGGCCCGAAATTCTGACCATAGCGATTGCACCAGCACCGGGTCCGGTGGAAATGGCCGCGATCGTGTCTACGTCCACACTCGTCTAGCTCCCTCGAAAAGAACGGTTGAGCCGCTTACGCGTAGCCTATCCGTTAGGGTTTGGTGGGGAACGGCCGAGAGGCTTCATGCCCTGCATCTTTTTTCGCTCCCTCGCGATGTACATCTGCTGAGGGATCGTCGCAACATTCGCCGTCGCGTAGTAGAGGTTCAGCCCACTCGCGAGGTTCATGAAGATAAAGATCATCATAGGTGGAAAGATGTACATCATCATCTTCATTTGAGGATTCGGAGTGTCCATCGACTTAAAACTCACGTACTGCATCAAGAACATCGATACACCAAGGAATAAGGGTAGTACGTAGGTCGGGTCCTTGGTTGACAGATCAGGTAACCACAAGAAAGGCACACCACGCAACTCAATTGTACTCTGGAATACGAAAAAGAACGCGATGAGCATGGGCCACGGTAGAAGCATAGGAAGACAGCCACCGAACGGATTGAAGCCATGTTCAGTGTAAAGCTTCTTCATCTCCTTCGTGAGTTTCTCGGGATTATCCTTGTACTTGTCTTGAATCTCCTTCATCAGAGGTTGTACAGCCATGTTTTTCAACTGAGACTTCATCGCTTTTTGGTTCAGCGGGAAGAGCACTATACGCATGCCCACACCGAACAGAATCAACACCCATCCATACCCCAGATTGAAGGTTGAGTGAACGTAAATCAGAATCCTTGTGATCAGTGAAACGAACGGCTTTAGGATCGTTTGGAAAAACGACCAACCATAGGGGTTCACATTTTGCATATCCCAGCCGAGTGCACTCAGCATCTCGAAGTCCTGAGGTCCCACGAAGAGCCGGTACGCGAAAGCACCCTCGTCTCCGACCACTTGAGCAGCGGTTACTTGGAACCGCTCCGGTAGTCGTCCTTCTTCAACGAGCAGCCCCCCTAAGTAGTTCTCGGCTGTGGTCGCTTCATTGCTTTCGCCGGCAAGAATCGCCAAAAGGAAGAACTTGTTGCGAAGTGCCCCCCACAGTAGTGGGCCCTCAATAATCGTTCGCTCTGTATTACTTGTAATTGTCTCTTCGATACCCTCTTGGACATGGTTGTACACGTATCCCATCTCACGTGCTTCCATAGCGGAATCTGCCTCAGCAAAGGCAAGCCCATCACCTAGGTCCGTTAAAAGCAGAGGTCGATCCAAGCCCGAGGCTGTACCACTGACCCGAACCGTGTACTCATCGGGACTAAACTCGTACTCGGTCTCGAACCTGAATGCACTTGTGGGATGCTGATATGTAAAGCGCAGTCTCTGTGCGTCCTCGCCAGCCTCAAGCACCAGGCCGCCTTCCGGTTCGACAGTGAACGGCACGCTTGATAAGTCCAAGGTATCAGATCCAACCACTAGCTTTTGTCCGAGATACCCTTCCGCTCCAGCAGGGATCAGGTCAAGCAAGCCATCATGGTTTAATGGCTCGAATTGGGACATTTCTGCTGCGTGCAGCCTTGCACCGAAGCTGGAGAACTCAAACCGATAGAGTGGGCTCGATACAACAACCCTCCTCTCTTCTGGAAGCGCCTCAGCTTCTACTCTTTCTGGCACTGCAGTTGGAGATGTAGCGACTTCTGGAATTGTAGGAACTGGCTCAGAAGGCTCTCTGTCCGCGGGTGCATCAGCTCCCTCAGCACTAGCACTATCAGGTGAGGCGGGTGCATCAGGGATAACCGGCGGAAAAAGCACGTTCGTTGTCAGCATCACCAAAAACATCAGGGTTATTGCCAGGACAAAGCGGGTTTGGCTGTTCATCGAGCCCTCTCGGTAACACACCCACTCTTAGCCGAATTCATTTCCACTGGGGGCGCAGGATCAGATCCGAAGCTGCCCCAAGGATGGCAACGACCGATGCGGCGTACTGCGAGCCAAGTGCCCCTTAGGGCTCCATGCAACTGAATCACTTCAATCGCATATTCAGAGCACGTAGGGACAAACCTGCATGCCGGCTGTGTCCAGGTTGATATTCCAACTTGGTACCCACGGATCATCGCAATCAGGATTTTTCTGAGCAAAACCCCTCCACCGCTTCGTTTATTTCCCTTTCGAGGTCAGGAAAGCTCGCCCTATAGGCTGAGCGGGTAGCCCGAATAAGCACATCTCCTTCGCAACCCCTTGAACTCAAATGTGGGATCACTCGTCGCCGACCGATTTCACGTAATCGCCTTTTCAGTCGGTTCCGTTCGACAATTCGTTGTCCATGTTTCGGTACAATCACACCAAGCCGGGAAAACGATGCCCTAGGGCGGGCAAAAAAGATCTCAAGATTCCTCGTACGCTCCCGTTTCCCTTGCTGGAGGATTTCCTGAATTTCATTGCTCCGCCGAATCCGGACACTTCTAGGGAAGTGCTCCGAGCGGTCCGCCCTGACTGGTGCTACTTGCGGCCGATCGAGACTACCAGCCGAGCGCGACCTCGTCTCCGACGACGATTGAGGGCCCTGCGGCCGCCGCGGGTTTTCATCCGTGCACGGAATCCATGCGTGTTGAGTCTTTTGCGATTCCGCGGCTTGTATGTCGGCTTCATCGGGGGTAGCCCAATCCATTGTATCTTACATCCAGAAACGAGCAGAAAAAGATAGCCGAGCCCGCGAGAAAGCGTCAACGGTGACGATCTTCAATACTTCACAGAGACCTCGGGTGAACACCAGAAACTAGAAGTTTGATTTTTTGAGTTTCGCTTGGTAGGTTCGGCGCCCCCGGGTCGGCTAGTTCCACCCGTCAGTACCACCTTCGAATGATGCAGGCCCGCCTTACTCTATGTTGCCAATCTCTAGCTATCCCTCACCCTGGATTCCACCTGCCGAACAAGAGATATGGTGGAACTGACAGCCCCAGAATTATGGAGTCGGATCCGAGAATCGGTCCAGGCCTCTATTCCTGAGCAGAGTTATCAGACGTGGGTTAAGCCTGCTGTGGCCGTCGCCTTCACCTCAAATGAGTTGCAACTTGAGGTGCCTTCACGTTTCCATGTCGAGTGGCTCGAGGACAAGTTTGGCCCTGTTCTGTCCGCATCTTCTGAAGCAATCCTCGGTAGGTCGATCAAAATCACGGTCACCTGTGCTGCTGCGGGTTCGTCCGCTTCCGCCTCTTCGGTTGACCTTACTACTCTGACCGCTGAGGACACTGCTCGCGAGGACATCCCTGTCCCGACTTCAGACTCCAGTACCACACCATTGCTGAATGACCGTTACACTTTCGAGCGGTTCGTGGTCGGGGCTGACAACCAGCTTGCTGCAGCCGCTGCTAGAGCAGTAGCTGATCGACCTGCTAAAACGTACAACCCCCTGTTCCTTTACGGGGGTGTCGGTCTAGGAAAGACTCATCTGATGCATGCGATTGGACACCATATGGGGAGCGCAAATCCTCTGAGGAGTGTCTGTTATGTCTCGTCAGAGCAGTTTATGAACGAACTGGTCTCGTCTATCCAACAGGGGACAACCGCAGCATTTAGAAGGCAGTATCGCGAGATGGATTTACTGCTCGTTGACGACATTCACTTCCTAGAGGGCAAAGAGCGGACTCAGGAAGAGTTCTTCCACACTTTCAACGCTCTTTATGATGCCCAACGCCAGATTGTTCTAACAAGCGACCGGCCACCTAAAGATCTCTCAGGCCTAGAGAGCCGACTTGTGTCCCGTTTTGAGTGGGGCCTGGTAGTGGACGTGAAGCCACCGGACTACGAAACCCGGATGGCTATCCTACAGAAGAAAGCGGCCGATGACGGGTTCAGCCTAGACTCAGAGGTGATTGAGTTCATTGCCCACTCGTGTACCTCCTCTGTTCGAGAACTCGAAGGCGCGGCAATTAAGCTTTTGGCGTACTCTTCACTGACCAACCGCGAAATTACTCTCGACCTAGCTAAAACGGCGTTCCGGGGATCCTTGGGTCAGCAACGAGAAAAAGGCCCAGTTCTTTCTCCTGAAAGAATCAGGGAAATTGTTGCTCGCAGGTGGAGGGTTCGTGCTGACGCCCTTTCTTCCCAAAGGCGCACCAAAGATTTAACCGTCCCTAGACAGGTTGCTATGTTCCTTATCAAAGAAACCTTTGATCTGTCCCTTGTTCGGATTGGAGAATTCTTCGGAGGAAGAGACCACTCGACCGTGATTCACTCCATCCGAAAAGTTGAGGAAGAGATGGAGAAGGATCCGGTATTTAAGGAATTAGTGCACGCTACGAGAGAAGACTTCACAGGTACAGATAGCGCGCCTAGGTGAGCTGTGGGTAACTCGTGGATAAATGCTGGCTTATCCACACTTTTATTTTACCAGTGATTTTTCTGGATTATTAGTGAAAAAATCCTACACTTTTCAACCTAAGGACATGGCAGGGTATATACTTATAAAACCTACCGGATTGAGATGTTCTTATATCTTTCTTCCACACTTCCACACTTACTACTACTACTATGTTTTTCTTTAAGAAGAATACATAGTATCTAACCACTGTTGAAACTTACTCGGTCCGTTTTAGGAACCGCCTAAATGAACTTCACAATCACCCGACAGAACCTTCATAACGGTCTAGCAGCAGTATCCGCAAGTATCCCATCTAAAACCACCCTCCCGGTGTTATCAAACATCCTTTTTCAGGCTGAAAATGGGAGTGTTTGGATGAGTGGAACGGATTTGGATGTAGCAGTTCGTATTAAGGTTCCAGCTGATGTGAGAGAAGAGGGTAGCTTGACTGCTCCTGGTAAGAAGCTTCAAGAAATCACAAAGGAATTACCGGATCAGCCGATTGAAGTGTCTACGATAGGAAGCCAAATCGAACTCAAGAGCGGAAGGGGCCATTTCAAGTTAAATGGTCTTTCAGCTGACGAATTTCCTTCACTTCCAGAAGTGGATTTTGAAGAAGGCTGGAGTGTAACAGGAACGGAAGTAAACCGTCTGATTCATCACACATCGTTTGCAGTTTCGAACGAAGAGAGTAGACCGATACTCAACGGAGTTTTATGGGAACTTCGTGATGGAGCGATGAGAATGGTTTCGACGAATGGTCATCGTCTAGCACGGATGGGTGTTCCTGCGGAATCAGGGGATGCTTCCTCGGCTGACTTTATTGTACCACCGGCGGCTCTACAGCAGGTACAACGTCTTTTTAAGAAAGATGAAATGCTAGAGGTGGCACGAAGCGGAAACCATCTAGGTTTTAAAGCTGGAACTGCTGAAGTATATACGAGGCTGATAGAAGGAACTTATCCAAACTATGAAGCGGTTATACCTAGAGATAACGACAAAGTAGCAACCGTTGATAAAAAGGCCCTAGAATCAGCGGTACGAAGAATGGCGGTGGTAGCATCTGACCAAACACACAGAATAAGACTCAAATTCGAAAACAATAGACTCCATTTAAATGTTCTTACCCCTGATCTTGGAGAAGGCCAAGATGAGCTAGAGGTTGGTTATGAAGGGGAAGAGATAGAGATAGGATTTAATGCAAACTATCTTCTGGAAGTGCTTCGTTATATGCCGACAGATGAAGTGGATATAGCCTTCAAGGCTCCTGAAAGAGCTGTAACAATAGAGCCTACAGTGTCGGAGAATTCAGAGAAATTGGACTACCTATGTCTAGTGATGCCGTTGAGGTTGCTAGACTAAAACGGAAGGCTTTGTTTGGATTAAACGAAGACAAAACATCCCTCCCTCCCGAGAACCTCTTCTCACCTTACGGCTGGTTCTTCTCCAGTAATTCTTTCACAGGGAAGAACGAGAGTAGAGGTAGGCCAATTTCACGGAAGAGTTCTTCGGCGTTATCTGAGCGATCGACTAGCGCTAAAACGCCTACCACGGTTACACCGTGCTCACGCAAAGCCTCTACTGCAGAGAGGGTGCTTTTGCCAGTTGTTAGGGTGTCTTCAATAACAAGGCAACGAGAAGATGGGTCTAGCCCGCCCTCTACGCGGTTTCCAGTACCGTGGTGTTTAGCTTCTTTTCGGACGGAGAATCCATCCAAAGGGTGGCCCTCTAGATGACTGCGGTGAGCGATAGCATATGAGATGGGGTCAGCCCCCATTGTGAGGCCGCCTAGATGTGTAGGCTCAAGACCACTCTGTGAGACGATCTCGTAACCTACTCGACCAACAAGCACCTGGCCTTCAGCACTCATTGTTGTGCGTCGGGCATCGATGTAATAGGTGGAACTGCCGCCGCTTGAGAGCGTAAAGTTACCGAAACGCACAGAGCGCTCTAACAACAAGTGCTTCAACTGATCTCTATAGGTCATCTCCGCCACAGTGTCTTGGCCTTCACTCTGATGCAAGTCTGCACCTCTCCCTCCTACTCTCTTCGATCATTGTCGGTTTCGAGAAAAGCCCAGCCAATCCAGCATCCATGGTGTGAGATTGAAATATCTATGCCGCTCGGCTTGCCGCCCAAAATTAGTAGGGGATGGCTTCGGCCAGTAGGACGCCGAGGCCGAAGAACTTGAAGATGGTCTTGGGCTACGTTGAATGTTTTAGCTATAGACGCCTTCACCCCGATCCGAGCCGCCGCCGACTCTCTAGAGTGGACTCCAGCCTGTTCCTCTGAAGTCAATTGTTCGAGCAATTCAGGATACGGGGCAGACCATGGAGTACCGGGCTCGTCTAGTCGGGCAACGTCATGATATAGCTCGGCTGGTGGAGCGCCTTGGATCGCATTGTTCGGATGCCCTGTCCAGGCAAAAGCGTGAAGCACGGCTTCTGAAAGATCTACAGACACAGATACTGAGAGCCCCTCATAGGCAACATTCCCAACTCTAATACACGAACGTTCTTCCTGAATCATCCTGGTCCACGACACTTCAAAAGCAGAATGAATAAATGCAGGAGGAGTTGGAAGAATCTTAGAAAAGGCCTTAAACGCCGACTCTTTACAGGCCCAAAGACACCAGAGTTCAATATCAGGTTCCCCTGCCCTGGCGATTATGGCTTGTTCAGACTTTGTAAAAACACGTTTCAGAAATCGACGGCTCTCCAGTTTTCCGTGGAGGCTAGAATGTTCAAGGTCTACAACGTCGTTACCGATCCAGTTCACCAAAGAACGCTCACTCTTTAGTCCAAGTTCTACAGGCTGTTCAAGCCTAAATCTTCGAGCAGCCCTCTCTGGATCTCTTCTGGGACACGTTGAGGTCTTCGGTTTGCCCCAATCCATACAGCGGTGACGGCAGCTCGTACCACAACGCTTTCCGGGGCTTCTTTCCGCACGATCTCTTGTCCCAGAACCATGCTAGTTCTCCTAAAGGATTGTGCCCAAGTGCGGACCAAGAGTTGTTGGCCTCGCCTAACTTCCTCAAGGTAGTCCACCTCTATACGGACTACGAATATGCTTCGACCTGTTTCGTCCAACCCGGACCAAGATAGACCAGCTCTTTCAAGTGCCTCAAAGCGGCCGTGCTCCAGGTAGTTCAAGAAGACGGCATGGTTCACGTGTCCAAACGAGTCAAGTTCAGGGCTCCGAACGGTGATGGGAGTTTCGGAGACAGGCTGGTTCTTGGGTGCCGAAGACATGGCGAGAAAAGACGCTAGAACAGTTCACCAGAGCAAGGAGAGCACCTTGTCCAGTGTTACTCCTAGGGATACCCTGGCGGCCCCATGTTTCATAAAGCCAAGACTAGCACCCGCTGGGTACAGCCCCGAACACTCTCTCTCCGGGAGCTAAGAAGAAAGAGCATCATTACAGCTGTTTGGTCGACGGCATTACTAGCTCCGATGCAGCTCAACGGGGCTATCTTGACGGGAGACTCCCGAACAACAGAAGAAGCAAGTGACTCAGTCCTGTTGGTTCTTGCTGCAGCTAGCCTCGCCGATGTCTTACCAAGAATCGGGGATGAATGGGAAAGATTAGGTGGGACGCCTCTAGTATTTTCATTTGACGCGACATCCCGTCTAGCGGTCCAGGCCTCACAAAGTGGTGCCGGCGATATTTTCTTCAGCGCCGACCCTCAGTGGATCCGGTGGCTTGAGGAGCAAGGTACTGTATCGCTTGGCAGCGCTGTCCATTTTGCAGCCAACGAACTGGTAATCGCCGTTTCTCGAGATGTTTCTGTACCTGTGGAGCCTGATAAGCTCTTGGGTTTTGAGCGGATTGCCCTAGCTGGTGAAAATGTACCCGCAGGGAAATACGCTCGAACCGCATTGGAACGAGCAGGGGTCTGGTCAGAGATCGAGGAGGACGTGGTTAGAGGAGGGTCAGTACGAGGGGCTTTGGAGTGGGTTGTACGAGGCGAGGTCCCGGCCGGAATCGTGTATCGGACGGATGCGGAAGCGGCGCCGTCAGTGAGCATAGCGTTCGTTTTTGAAGGACCCGAATATCCACAAGCTCAATATTGGGGAGTTCCGCTAGGATCCACGGCGTACGAAGAGTCAGCGGCTGATTTTGTGAACTTCGTCTTAGGCGACGCGGGGCAGTCCTTGCTTAGAGAAGCGGGATTCAGCCCGCCTCAGTCCTTTGTAACTGATGGAGAAGCAGAAGGGCATGCAGCGGGAGATGCAGGCGACGATTTAGTAGCATCTATATCATCTGCGGTACGTCTATCCCTTATCGTTGCCCTCCTAGCAACCTTGGTGGGCCTAGTCCCTGCCGTAGGGCTCGGATGGGTACTTGCTCGCCGTGATTTTCGCGGGAAAACGGTCCTCTCCACTATCGTCACAGCTCCTCTTGTTATACCGCCAGTTGTAACCGGCTTCCTTCTTCTCAGTGTGCTAGGCGCCTCTACTCCCCTGGGAGGACTAATAGCGTCACTAGGCTTCCCTGTGCCGTTTACCATACTTGGTGCCTCGATTGCTGCATTGGTCGTAGGCCTCCCGCTTTATGTGATCTCTGTGCGTGGTGCATTTGAGGCAGTTGACCCGATGTATGAAGAGTTATCCTGGACACTCGGGTCTTCTCCATGGAAAACATTCTTCCGTGTCTCGCTACCGCTGGCCTTGCCGGGAATTGCGGCCGGGGCAGTCCTTGCTTTCGCGCGCTCACTTGGTGAGTTCGGAGCTACAGTAGTGTTGGCAGGTAATGTTGAAGGGTCGACACGGACAATCGCCCTCGCTGTCTATACGCTTTTGGAGTCACCGACCGGAAGAGAGGCGGTCTGGGTATTGGTAGGTGCGAGTGTGATGATCTCGCTAATCGCCTTGTTAGGATTTGAGGCGCTCTCAAGGAGACAAAAACGTCGATTGGAAGACCGACATGCCCGCTGACACCAATTTCCATTTAGGCCTAGACCTAGAAATTCCCTTCACCGGGGGAGGGTTAAGGGTCGAGTTGAATACAGCAAGCACGCGGATTGCTGTAGTAGGTCCTTCGGGATCAGGAAAAAGTACGATCCTGAGAATTTTGGCAGGAGTAGAACGCCGAGCACATGGAACCGTGCTGGTTAAGGAGCATTGCTGGCAGGACAGCTCGAATGGAACGTGGGTCCCTTCGTGGGATAGGCGGGTAGGTTGGGTTCCTCAGGAGACACTTCTCTTCCCGCACCTGACTGTACGAGAGAACCTAAGCTACGGGGGTGCTCTACCTGATTGGGTCTCAGAAACTGCCGCCTTACTTCAGATAGAGGACTTGCTTGATCGGCGGTCCAGGAGGCTTTCTGGGGGTGAGCGGCAGAGGGTAGCACTGGGTCGGGCCTTACTTTCAAAACCCCGGATTTTACTTCTTGACGAACCGTTTTCAGCGCTTGATCGGCCTCTACGAGGTGAGTTATCAGAGCTTGTCAGTGATTGGGCTCTAGATAGGAGCGTACCGATTGTCCTTGTGAGCCATGATGAAGAGGATGCGAAATGGTTGGCAGAGGAGCGCTGGCACGTAGGTGGAGGCAGCCTCAGAAAGGAGTAGGCCTCAGAGCTTCTCCGGTGCCACTACTCCTAATACCCGTGGTAAAATGCTCACCTCAACGGTATTGCCTGCGGCCTGCCTCACGTCGCCGTCCATTTCAAAGCGAGGTGGTTGGTCGAATTCTAGACTGAAGCTTTTATCAGCCAAGACCTCAACCCGGTCTGAGCTTACGTGGAGGCCACGCTCCGCCCTATTAAAGAGCTTGAGCCTTGTAAATGCAGGGGCATCTTGAATGCGACAAGCGTGGAGGTAGCCATCCTGAACACTCGCATCAGGCGCAATCGGGAACCCTCCTCCAAAAAATCGTCCACTCGAGATGGTCAGCATCAGATGACGTCCGTCTCGCGACTCACTCTTCTCCCCAGTTATCCCTACTCGGATACCTGTGAACCGGAACAGCTGCTGGAGCGCGGTGATCTTGTAGAGTAATTCACCTTTTAAGAACCGTGCCCTAGCAGCAGCGTCTATGACCGCGATGTCAAAACCGAAGCCGACCAAGTTCAAGAAATTCCTTTGTTCCATGACATGAGGTGTGTTCTCGGCCGCGCTAAGGGTTTCCACCCGGCCCATGTCTACGGAGCGGATGTGTCCTGCTGCGAGAGTGAGAACTGCCTGTTCAGGGTTTGAGGGGTCATATCCAAGGTTTCTCCCAAAGTCATTACCAGTTCCATTCGGCAAGATTCCAAGAGCGACATCCTCGCGGCCACTGGCTGCGATGCGGTCAGCAACGTTACCCCAGGTTCCGTCACCCCCAACAGCGACAATGATGTTATAGCCTTGGGCAATCGCCTGATCCGCGAGGTCGCGCTCTTCTCCGGCACGAGTGGTTGCCGCAAAAGTCACCCGGCCTATGTGTTCAGCTAGTAAGGCCCGGTAGACCTCAACCCTCTTGAGGCCGCGGCCCCTACCTGCTGCTGGATTGAAGATGACGAAATGGCGGCTCACTGGGTGTCAATCCGTGGTGAGAAATTATGGCTAAAGGGTCAGGAGGGGCTCGAACGTTTGCAGACCCTCTTTGTACCACTGTTCGCGGAAAGGATAGGTATTGATGTCATTCAGCGTCAGCCCTTCCGTCATTGGGTGTTCGTATAGTGTGAGAGAGCCTCCTTCCTCTTCATGCTCCGAGTGAGGGGCTTCCATGTAGATGTTTGCTTTGAAGTGTCTGTCTCCGCCGTCCTCGACTGTAAATGCATTGTACAGGCTCTTCGAAGGCACGTAATCGTGTTTGGTCACAGTAAAATCAAGGACTGCGTCCTCACCGTCACGGACATTCACCTCCATTTGCAGCTCAGATTCGGTGAATGATATCTCCAAATCCTTCATGTAGTGCGGTAGGTGCCAACGTTCGATCGCATGTAACCGGGATGCTTCGGAGGAAGTCCCGACCATAAAGGGGTAAAAGGCAGCCTTAGGGATTTGCTTATCAACCTCAATCATCGGGGGCACAATTACTGCCAGAACAATCTCTTCATACTCTCCCACCTCACTCTGAGTAAACTGAAATGCAGTTAGGGCCAGAATGCTACGGGTATGCTGCATCTCAAGCGGTTCAAGATGAGAGGGGAGTAGTGTGCGCGCGTCTGAAGTCGGCATCTCAAAAAATGCTCCCACGCAATTTTGGAAGCCGTAGTATGTGTGATCTGGTAGACTCATAATCTTGTTTACCTTGATGCTTATCAGCAGAACTGGTTAGCGTTTCTGGTGTGCTTCACATCAATCGGAAGCGCTTTCTGTTTTTGGAGACGACTCATTTGAAGTTACGTGGGGTTGTATCTCTGTTGGCCGTGACCTTAGGCATGGTCTTATGCGATCTAGTGCAGCGATTTCTCATAGGACCTTTGGTGTGGCTGATACCTTCAAGCCGCAAACGGGTTCTGGGAGCTTGGATGCAGGCAATGGCTTGGCTCACAAGTAGGCCAATGGTGTTCTTGGGTGGCGCAAGCATCGCCCCACCACCTCAGGTCCCTTTTGAGTCAGGGGTCCTCATAATCATGAACCACCAATCCCTGCTAGACATTCCGATGGTATGTACATCAGTGCGAGGTGGATACCCCTTAATTGTTACACGTAAACGATACAGGCGCTGGATTCCGCTAATCTCGCACATGATCAGACTCTATCAATACCCAGTTGTTGACCCTACGGCAAACCGACGCGATGCCCTTGGAATGACTGATAATCTTAGTGAGGTCGCCCGCACGGCAGAGGTGCCAGTAGCGATTTTTCCAGAGGGGACCAGGACGAAGGATGGCAATATCGGTCGGTTCAAGAAAGCGGGGCTCAGGCGGATCCTTCAGGCTCGTGCCTGGAAGGTCTATGTACTTGTTGGAGACGGCTTCTGGAAATATGCGAAGTTCAAGAATTTTCTTAGTGGCATAAACGAGATGAATGGTGAGGTTGCATTCGTGAGTGAGCTTGAGTGGAATGACCCCACACTAGATCCGGATCCGTTCATAGGAGAAGTTCGGAAGCAGATGGTGGCCGGCCTTGCCCAGATGCGTGGAGAGTCCATCGCATGACAGATGGAGTAGCGTCGGGATTAGTTGGTGCTCGCGAGCTCGCAAGTGGACTCGTGCAAGCAGGAGGAGGCCAGGTGCGGTGCGTATTGCTGTATGGTTCACACCTCCATGGAACGAGCCCTAACCGCTATAGCGCTTACGATTTCATTGTCCTAGTAGACGACTATAGAGCATTCTATTCTGCCCTCAAGAATTCAGGTAACCTGCGGGGGTCAGTGCGCTTGATATCAACCATGGCACACATCTTACCTCCCAATGTGATAGCCTATTCCCCAGAAGAGGACACGGGCAGGGTCGCGAAGTGTAATGTCGTTACTCGAAATCATCTCGAACGTGCTCTCGGGCCACGACCTAAGGATCACTACCTACTCAGCAGACTAGTTCAGAGGATGGCAGTTATCTGGGTTGCCTCTGATGAAGACAGGGAATGGGTGGAAGCTGTTATGGCGGGTGCGAGAGCTCGCGTACTCATGTGGATGGCCCCCTACCTCACTGAGCCAGTCAATGCTGACGGTTTGGGTCGTCGTATACTTGAGGTATGCTATCGAGGAGAGTTTCGACCGGAAGCGACTGACCGACACAAACACACCTATGAAGCGCAGACGGATCACTTTCTCGAGGTGCTTGGCCCTGTACTTTCTAACGCAGAGCAACAAGGGATCATGATAGCTGAGGAAGGTCGGTATCGATTAACCGCACCCTCCAGCACTTGGGAAACGCTGAGGTGGCAATTGCACTTCATGCGGTCGAAAGTGAGAATGGGGATACGAACCCTAAAGCACACTGTGACTTTTGAGGAATGGTTACCATATATCGTGAGAAAAGCGGAGCGACACAGCGGGCAGGAAATCAAACTGACATGGCTAGAACGCCGATTTCCACTGCTGTTCCTTTGGCCCAGGGCAATCACATTTTTCCTCTCGAGACCGAAGAAGGATCTTCGCCAGTGACTAACAGAGCACAGTCGAGTTACTTACCGGATTATGAGGCTGAGCTTTGAGTTCTGAACTTTTGGGATTAGTGATTGTCGTTGGTATAACCTTCCTTTCGTCAGTTATCTACGTTGTTAGTGGAGCTTATCGACGGGAAGACCAAAATGAGATTGGTGATCGAGGAGACTTTCTTCTTGGCTCATTCGTGCGGAGCTGGCTCTATTGGTTCTTAGGTCCGGTAGAGCGCCTAGCTGTTGGGCTAAAAATCGCCCCCCTCGCATTCAATCTGACTGGAGTGGCTCTCGGAGTCGGTGCTGGTTTCTGTTTCGGAAATGGCAATCTCAACCCTGGTGGATGGCTCCTACTCCTCAGTGGAGCACTTGATGTTTTGGATGGCAGAGTCGCCCGAGGTCAAGGAGTAGCGTCACCGAGGGGTGCGTTCCTTGATTCTACCCTCGACCGATTCGCTGAAGTTAGTGCATTCGTCGGACTCGCGGTTTTCTACCGTGAGTCAGTAGCCCTGACGATCGTGGTTGCTTTAGCGATCGGAGGGTCCCTACTCGTGAGTTACACACGCGCTAGAGGTGAGAGCCTAGGGGTCGTATGCAAGGCGGGTATTATGCAGAGGGCCGAACGGATCCTCCTGGTTGGCTTGGGCGGTATCCTTGATCCGATCCTCGGATATGAACCAGGCACGCTTCTCGGCTATGGCTTAATAATTCTCGCTACGGGCGCCATAGGTACCGCCGTGTACCGAACGATGTGGATTTCTAAGCGAATAGCGTAAGCCCTAGTCGGACTTAGCGTTACAGTATATACAAGCTCCGGCGACAGGACTCGAACCTGTGACCCGATGATTAACAGTCATCTGCTCTACCAACTGAGCTACGCCGGATTAGTACTGAGCATGCGAACACGCACGGGCAAGAAATAGAGATTTCAGGGCGTGGAGTGTCAACAGCGTAGCATGCTCATGAATATCAGTTGGAACAAATGTTAAGCAGCGCCAGGTCAGCGTGTAAGGGATGGCGGTTGAAATGTAGAGGTGTACACTTACCCCACTTTCCCCTTAGGCATAGAACGAAAAAGTGAACAAGCCGAACAGCAGGATTCACAATATTGCGGGTAGTATTATGCTCGGTGCGGTGTTGGTTGTCGGCCAAGGTTGTACCCAGGCATCGGATGACCCCAACCTGGTCGTCTTACTTGTGGTGGACCAGTTGCGTGGCGACATGCTCAGCCAGTTTGATGAAGCTTTTTCTGGTGGCTTGCGGCGCTTGATCGATGACGGGTACCGGTACACGAACGCATCACATCCTTTCGCAGTAACTCAAACCGCTGCAGGACATTCATCGATTTCGACGGGCGTCCCACCTTCTCGTTCCGGGATTGTAGCCAACAGTTGGTCCCAGCAGGTGGGTGAGGACTGGCGAACAACTTATTCCGTAGCAGACGATGAAAGCCCGATCCTCGGATTTGAAGACACAGAAGGGGTCCCCGGGAGATCTCCTAAGAATTTGTTGCGTAGTGGATTGGCAGATTGGATACGCGAGGCGGACGAAAATGCTTTGTCAGTGTCAGTATCTGCGAAGGATCGCTCTGCGATTACCCTCGCCGGGAAGACAAATTCCGATGTTTATTGGTTGCTGCACGATGAGGCCCGCTTCGTCACTTCGCACTATTACGCTCAAGCCTATCCTGGCTGGGTGCAGAGTTTTAATGAAGAAGTCATGACAATGCTTGTGGCGGACAGTGTGTGGGACACGGAGGTTCCAGTAGAAATGCAATCCCTGGCCCGGCCAGACTTTGCAGAGTATGAACGGCGCGGAAGCTCAACATTTCCACACGTAAGCTCCCTTGAGGAGCGCGACCATTATGAGTGGGTTTTCGACTCTCCCAAGTCTGATGAAGCCGTACTAGAATTGGCTAAGGCAGCCATGGGAGAGCTTGAACTAGGGCAACGGGGGAGTGTTGACTTCCTTGCTCTCGGGTTGTCATCCACGGACTACGTAGGGCACCTGTTTGGGCCACTCAGTCAGGAACAACTCTCGAATCTTATACACTTGGACCGCATTCTAGGTGAGTTCTTCAGCTATCTCGATGCGAATATAGGAGAAGGCCAATGGGTGGCGGCTCTTTCTGCGGACCATGGTGTCGCCACTATGCCGGAATACGCACAAGAGCAGGGAAATACATCAGCTCGTCGGATAAATGCCCGAGAAAGGTTCCAGAACCGTTCTAGCGCTCTGCAGGCTGCCATAGCCGAAGGAGGAGCACCAGAGGACGTTGCCGAAAGGCTAGCCAGACAGCTAGAAGCGGACGGAACCGTGGCAAAGGCCTATACGCACAGTGAATTAACGCTCGGCGAGCCAGCTGACTCGTTCGCTATTCTTTTTCGGAACTCCTACTACCCGGGGAGGGGGCTTGGCTCTCTCTCTCGTTATGGAGTAGAGACCCGCTATGCAGAAGGCGAGCTCCTTTCCGGTGCAAATGGGACCAGTCACGGAACACCTTATTGGTACGATCGGCATGTCCCATTGATTTTCTTCGGCAAGGGTATTGATGCGGGAGTAACAGATGCGCCGGCCTATACCATTGATATTGCACCGACGTTGGCCCGTTTAGCAGGCATAGCAACAATGCCGGATGATCTAGATGGTAGAGTGATATATCCCGCCAGATAGATAGAGGCCGAGAGCCTAAAAACAACATAAATCGAGTAGTCTAAGGTTTGCGAAGCCGGAGTCGACAGATTATATAGAATACTTATTCTAGTTTTTGTCACGAGTAGGCACGGTGTCCGGCGATAACCATCTTAATCCTCCCAAACAATCACGCTCTAGACAGACTCTTGAGCGCATTGTTCAGGCCGCCTTGGAGATTCTTGAGGAACAGGGCCATAAAGCCCTCACTGTACAAACCGTAGTTGACCGAGCGCATTCATCCGTCGGTTCCTTTTATGCTCGCTTCAGTGGTAAAGAAGACCTATTGGATTACCTTGGCGAAAGGTTATGGGACGAAGCTCTAGAACGGTGGGATGGCGCTATAAGGTCTCGTAACTGGTCAGAAATTGATTTACAAGATATCGCAGAGAGCTCAGTAAGCCTGCTAGTGGAAATTGGAGTATCTAGGGCTGTTTACCTGCGGGCACTGGATCAGGCACAAGGGATGAATGGGGTGGCCTACAATAGATTTCGGGATCGGGTCTTAGGGGATGTAGCCGAGATCTTGCTTACGTGTCGGGGTGAAATATCACACCCCGAGCCCGATCTTGCGGTAAGGCTGGGTCTTCTCGCCGCGGAAGGGATGATTCAGGGGGATCAGGCTGCTCTTGGTGGCCCTGTGCCGAGAGAGGTCGTAGCTGGTGAGGCTGCCAACATTCTCCTTTACTACTTGACCGCTGGGAGTCCGCCACGGGCTCCTGTTGAGCCGTCGGAAAAAGTTGATTTCTTTGATATCTGGAGCTAACTGGTTCGTCTAAGGTAGAGCAAGGAAGGTGCCTTCCGCCCGGATACCTGGAGGTTGACGATGAACCCTGGAGGTTATCCGATGGTACTAATACCCAGGTGCGGTGCCTGTTCTGCAACTGAGTGTGTAATTAATCAGGTGATCGTTGGTGAGTGACTTTTGAGCAATATTCAACGAGAATTGGTCGAATGGTCATGGGCTGAGATGGCACTAGTGAGGGCTAGGTTATAGTCAGGAGATAGCTTGCTTAACGTGTTTGTGACGAGATCAAGAATCAGATGAACCTCTGGGAACGCTCAACTGCAGTATTGGCCGCTCTTTTGATTCTGGGTGCAGCGAATACACTGCCAGGAAGAGCACAGAACACAGCAGGGCTCACCGGGATCATCTACGACAGTACATCCATGGGCCCGTTGGCTGGGGCCCGAGTGGGAGTCATCGGCACCAGCTCAGCAACCGAGTCAGGACAGGACGGCAGATTTACCCTAGACAGCATTATAGCAGGAACACACTGGGTCTCATTCTTCCACCCGAGGCTTCAGGAGTTAGGAGTCAGTCCTCCCTCACGGCAGGTCACATTCCAGGGTGGCGAGACGATTACTGTTGAGCTCGCAGTACCTTCGGAGACGACACTGCTAGCGGGCTGGTGTGTAATTGAGCAACCCGGACCAGGGTATGGTGCGGTTTCTGGGATTGTAACGGACTCACTCACGGGTGTGCCCATGCCTGGAGCACTGGTAACCCTGGAGCCAGTGGCCACTTCAAGGTTTGGTATAGGGACCGGTAGGCCAACCGAGGTAAACACGGATGACAGCGGGTATTTTCGGATATGCAACGTGCCAGCTGAAAGCGAAATGAATCTCCAGCCTCACTTCGGCCGAAGCTCGGGGAGGACCGTGGTAATCTCAGTCGGGGCAGGCTTGGGTGAGATCCAAGATCTTGAGATGTTGGTGTCTGCCGAGGGCACGCTCAGCGGATATGTAGAAGACTTTGCTTCGGGGGAACCCGTACTGGGTGCTTCAATCACGGTGGCCGGAACTCAAGGTCTAGTGCTCACCGACCAAGAAGGTCGTTTTATAATAGACGATCTTCCTCCCGGTCGGCATCTAGTGACGACTGACCACATTGCCTTCGAGCAGCGAACGGACTCGGTCACGATCTTCAGTGAAGAAGTTGTTGATATTGAAGTGCGACTGGCGGTCGACGCCCTTGAGATAGATGGTCTTGTTGTTACGGCCAGAACCCGGTTCGGGCGCACAAGCTTCCTAAACGATGCCAAGAGGGCAGACTTCATAAGTCGGGAAGAGATAGACGCACTACTTCCGAGGACCACAGCAACCGTAGACTTACTCAGGAATGTCCAGGCACCAGGCCTCCGGATTCGAGAGATTTCTACGGTAGATCCAGTTACTGGTGTACCGAGGCCAGGTCTCTGCATCGAAGTCAGTCGGCGATCTGGAGGCCAAGGATGTGCTCCAGCTGCGGTCTTTATCAACGATGTTCCAGTGCCTTATCCGGAGCAAGCAATTATCGATATGGACCCAAACTTTATTGACCGAATCGAAGTACTAAATCCCGTTGATGCTTCCTTCCGTTTCGGTACAATTGCCGGTAACGGGGCGATCGTGATCTACACCAGGTAAGTAAGCGATACTCAGTGGTAAGCCTGGCCAACTAAGAAGACCCTAGGAGTCTAGTTCTTCGGGGGCCAGAGAAAAAAGGAAGATGTTCGTTTAATATATTCGGCGTAGCCAGGCCGTGAGGCACGCAACCCCTCTTCAAGCATCGGGACCCCTGAGAAGCGCAGGAGCAGGAAGGTAATTAGGGCAGGTCCGACGATAGTCCAATAGGCTTCAGCAGCAACAGCTATCAAATAAAGCCCCCACCAGAGCACAGCTTCACCGAAATAGTTTGGATGCCTGCTATAACGCCACAATCCTGTGTCGAGTACGTGACCTTTGTTGGCGGGCACAGACCGGAATAAAGTGAGCTGGTTGTCGGCAATCGATTCGATGGCTAGCCCGATCAAGAACACAAGCGACCCAAGAACATCAAAGAATCCGAACGGTGCTTGTGAGGCTATAGAGCCGAGGATGGGTGACGATATCACCCACAGTAGAAAGGCTTGAAACCAGAAAATGGTGAACAGGCTAATCAACGGAAATTGCTTTCCACGGGCCTTTCGCATGGCTGTGTAGCGGGGATCCTCACCCTCCCGCCTATTTCGAACATATAGGTGGAAGCCAAGGCGGGCCGCCCAGAGGGTGACAAGGCACAAGACCAGGGTGCCGCGGTTCAGATATCTGCCGTCTACTAGGTAGTAAGTAGCGGCTACTATTGCAAAGCCCGGGCCCCAAAATGGATCCACTATGCTAGCGTCTTTGAGCCGTAAGCTGATGAGCCAAAGCAGGGTCATTGAACCCAACACGACGAGCAGGCCTGAGACTGCAATGAGTGCGACATCTGTGTTCATTCCAAAAATCTAGCCCAGTTAAGATGAAGTGTGCACAGCCTGCTACCATAGACCTAGGACAGGTGAGCTGTCAGGAGTTCCTAGTTGCTCTAATAGGTTGCGCGGATAGGCCTACCCGTTGGAGGTTCTCCGCCGCTTAAGTACCGTTACCTGCTAGGTAAACGCTCATATTGTACTTCACCTCCTGCAAGAACATTCTGACGCCCACCTTCATGCTCATCGATAAGATCATGCGCCCTTGGTCTCACTCGCTGGTGACCTCTGCCTTGCTCGTTATCCTGGCTTTGTCTTCTCTGCCAGCCTCGGCGTTACAGGTTGAGCAAGACCGGCAGGGTAGTGATGTGGACGGTGGCTATGATCATGAGTCAGTGCCGCTCGCCCAAGCAGTTCACACGGACGAACCCTTAATGGTTGATGGATTTCTCGAAGAGGGGATTTGGTTCCAAGCATCCCCGATTTCAGACTTTCTCCAGACTTTGCCATTCGAGGGTGAGCCCGTAAGCGAGAGGACTGAGGTGCGCATCGTCTATGATGAAGATGCGATTTACATCGGCGCTCAGCTCAGTGATCGGAATCCAGTGACAACGCGATTAGCGCGTCGTGATTCTCAATTGGGTGATTCAGATTTATTTGTATTTCTGATCGACAGTTATCACGATCACGAAACCGGTTACCGTTTTTGGACCAACCCTTCCGGGGTGAAAGGTGATGCGACAGTAAGCAGGAATGGAACCGGCAGAGGCGATACATCTTGGGATCCGGTGTGGGAGCTAGCGACTTCTGTTTCTGATTCGGGGTGGGTTGTAGAAATGCGCATCCCTTTCAGTCAGCTCCGGTTTAGCCCAGAAGAACAACAGGTTTGGGGAGTCCAGATCGAACGGAACATTCATCGAAATCAAGAGAATGCCACCTTCCCGTTTACTCCAAACCTAGAACGCTCAGGGGTATCTAGATTCGGTCATCTGCATGGGATCGAAGGGATAGAGCCTGGTCAGCGCTTAGAAATGCTCCCGTATATCGTTGCTCGTGGAGAGTACCGGCCAAGTGAGAAACCCGCTGGCGTGGGTCTTGATAACCCATACCGGAGCGGGGCAGATCATTTTGGAGGAGCTGGTCTAGATCTGAAATATCGACTTGCATCCAACTTGACTTTGGATGCGACGGTTAACCCAGACTTCGGACAGGTGGAGCTAGATCCAGCGGTGATTAACCTCACAGCGTTTGAGACACGCTTCTCTGAACGGCGTGCTTTTTTCGTAGAAGGAGCTGGTATCTTCAGCTTCAGTGAAGGTGGGCCGATGGGAAGCGTCGGCCGGCCACCGCAGCTAGCCTACTCGCGAAGAATTGGTCGCTCGCCAAGAGGGCGGACTCCCTCGGATGCCGTCTTTTCCCAGGTGCCGAATGCCACAACGATCCTCGGGGCAGCCAAAGTCACGGGACAAGTTGGCAATGGCTGGTCCTTAGGGATTATGGAAGCGGTTACAGGAACAGAGGTGGGTTCCTATACGACTGCTGATGGCAGATCTCAAGAAATTCTGGTAGAGCCTGCAGCCAATAATTTCATTATGAGATTGCGCCGCCAGGTAGAGGGAGGAGCCACTCGGTTTGGCGTGATAGGCACAGCCGTAAACCGTGACCTCTCAGGAACAACACTAGTCAACAGATTACATTCCTCTGCCTACTCCGGAGGAATCGATTTTGCCCATGAATCGACAGATCGGATGTGGCTTTTTAGCGGGGCCCTGGCTGGTAGCTACGTGCGTGGCGATGCAGAGCAGATCTTGCGCACCCAACGGGCGTCAGCCCGCTACTATCAAAGACCAGATGCTGGACACTTGGAGGTGGATCCGTTCGCCACATCTCTGACTGGGTATTACGCGATGGGATACATCGGAAAACAGGCGGGCACGTTCACGATGCGGAACGGTATCGCATTCGTGAGCCCTGGGTTCGAGGTCAATGATATCGGGTTCCAGTCGCATGCTGACCGCATTCTCTTCGATACGCACTACCAGTTTAATGAGATAGACCCCGGAAGAATTCTGCGGTCCTGGAATGTCAGCATCAGCCCAGACGCTGTCTGGAATTTTGCGGGCAACCGTGTCTTTGCAAATGTAAACAGCAATCTCTCACTGGAGTTTCTTAATTACTGGCGCACTTCGATGAGAGTTCAGATCGATCCCTGGACCGATGATGATCGTCTGACCAGAGGTGGGCCGATGGCGCGCTCTCCGGGCAGCTTTGCCGGGAATGTGAATCTCAATTCAGACGGAAGAAAAGCCGTCGTCCCCCGGCTCACATATTCATGGAGATCGAACGATGCCGGGGATTGGAACAGGAGTGTACAGCTGAATCTGAATGCGCGCCTCAGAGAGACCTTCCAGTTTAGCTTCGGCCCATCTTATACCAGGTCGTATTCGACAGCTCAATACATGCAGCGGATTGAGGACCCCCTTGCTGTTGCGACCCTTGGGTCCAGATATGTGTTTGGTGAATTGGACCGGACACGGTTCTCAATGGTGACTAGAGTGAACGCCACATTCTCGCCCAGGCTTTCCCTCCAATTGTATGTAGAACCTTTCGTCTCAGTCGGCGACTACGGTGGACTGAAAGAATTTCGGTCCCCTGGAACATTTGACTTCCAGAACTATGGTACAGACGTAGGAACGGTAATTCAGGACCATGATGGGCGTTACAATATCGACCCTGACGGAGCAGGACCTGCTGCCAACTTCCGGGTCTCTGACCGGGACTTTAGCTACCGAAGCTTGCTCGGGAATGCAGTGCTTCGGTGGGAATGGAGGCCAGGAGCTACACTGTTCCTTGTATGGCAACAGCGTCGGATCAACTCGATCACGGGCCACGGACAGGATGGAGCTGAGCGGTGGGTTGGGACGTTTGATTTGGGTAGAGATCTAGATGACATGTTCAACATTGCTGCGGACAATGTTTTGATGATTAAAGTGAACTACTGGATCAACCCGTAGATGGCCCGAAAACCGTTGGTATCATTGGATCTTATCCACCTTATCCAAACCTTATCCAACTGGATAAGGTGGATATTTGAGGGTCATCCGGAGGGTGAAACTGGTCCTTCTCAGGAGGTCAACGTAATCTGAGAAGGTGGATTGTTTCAGGAGGTGAAGTGTGAAACGGGTTCTATCAGTAATCGGTGTGGTTCTGGTGGTGGGGTCACTCTGGGTTTGGTATGAGGTGACAACGTTCCATTGTCCGGGTGGACCAGACGGACCGTTCGAGACGTACTACGACAACGGTCAGGTGGAGTTGAAGGGAACCTTCAAGGACGGGGAACCGTGTGGTGAGTGGTTGGAAGAGGGTGAGACCGTCACCTACGACCCCTGTTGAGAAGTCGGAACGATGACAGATGAGATTAAAGACGGACTGTGGGAGAGTTACCACGACAACGGTCAGTTAGAATCGAAAGGGACATACAAGGACGGAAAGAGAGATGGACCGTTCGAGACGTACTACGACAATGGTCAGTTGAGTTCTAAAGTGATCTTTAAGGACGGAAAGAGAGATGGACCGTATGAGCTCTACCACGAGAAAGGTCAGTTGTTTTCTATATCGACCTGGAAGGACGGGGAGATGGACGGACCGTTCGAGACGTACTACGACAACGGTCAGTTGAGGGTGAAGGGAACAATGAAGGACGGAGAGTGGGACGGACCGACTGAGAGGTACCACGAGAACGGTCAGTTGAGGGAGAAGGGGACTCTCAAGGACAACGAGAAGTGTGGTGAGTGGTTGGAACAGGGTGAGACGGTCACCTACGACCCCTGTTGAGAAGTCGGAAGGAGGAGTGAGATGAAAAGGATTCTATCGTTGATCGGTGTGGTTCTGGTAGTGGGGTGTGGTGGAGGGGAACCACGGGATATGGAGACTCTTCAAGAACTGGAACCGAAGGATATGGGGGCTCTTCGAGGAGTCGATGGGTTGTATCTAAACCCAGAGGACGGCCAACCCTATTCTGGTCCTGTGTTCGGGGAGAACATGGGGAAAAGAATGACCGGTTCCCTAAGGGACGGAAAGTGGGACGGTCCGTTTGAGAGTTACCATGACAACGGTCAGTTGAGGAGGAAGGGGACCTACAAGGATGGTGTGGAGGACGGACCAGTTGAGGAGTACTACGACAGCGGTCAGTTATATGAGAAGGGTGCCTACAAGAGCGGAGGGAAGTGTGGTGAGTGGTTTGAGGGTAGGACAGTCACCTATGACCCCTGTTGAGGAGCCTGAAGGAGTAGTGAGATGAACCGGATTCTACTGCTGGCTGGTCTGATGCTAGTAGTGAGCTGTGGTGGGCCACCTGACGGACCTTTTGAGACTTACTACGAAGGGGGCCAGTTAGTGGTTAGGGGTACCTACAAGGATGGTGAGATAGACGGACCTCTAGAGATATATCTCGACAACGGTCGGTTGTGGGAGAAGACGACCTATAAGGATGGGGTTCAGGACGGACTATTTGAAAGTTACCACGAGAATGGTGAGGTCAGGGACAAGGGGACCTACAAAGATAACGAGAAGTGTGGTGAGTGGTTGGAATGGGGTGAGACTGTTACTTACGACCCCTGCTGAGCAGTGAAGAGGATTTGGTATGAGGGGACCACCAGATCGGGTTACATCCTGATATGTCTAGGAAGTCTTCTGGTTGCTGAAACCACAGCTTGGGGTTTTGCTACTGATCCCAAGGGAGTTTCAGGGCAGATATGGGGTTGGGTGGGATTCCTAATGATCTTGAGGGGTTGTTTCACCCTGATTTACCAACGTTCCCGGTCCGGCCAGAGAACAAAGAACGAATGATTTCAAAAAATCAGGCGGCATTTTTCTTAGAGGAGAGGCAGTCTTCATGAACCGATTCATTCCCATAGCGTGGCAGATCCCGGTTTTTCTCCTCCTCACTGGTTGCGGAAGCCAAGAACAGTCAGAAGCCGTAGCGCTCGACACACCTAGTGTCGAGGCGGCTCTGGGCGAGATTCGGCCTGAGGCGATCGACCATCATATCCGGGTGCTCGCGGATGATTCTCTTGAGGGGAGAGCCCCAGGAACCCGAGGTTTCAGTGGAGCTGCCCAGTATGTGGAAACATCTCTCAGTGCCCTTGGGTTGGATCCAGCGGGTATTGATGGGACGTATCAACAGCCTGTCCCGCTTCGTGAGAGTCTTGTGATCGAAGAAGGGAGCAGCATGCGGATCTCTTCGCCTTCCGGTGTTGAGGAACTCGAATACGGCGCGGATTTCTACTTGAGCCCTGATCCTCTTAGGGAGACCGTGAGCGTCTCCGAGGCCGCTGTTGCTTTTGTAGGGTATGGAGTCAGCGCCCCCGGACTTGGCTATGATGACTATGCCGACATTGATGTTGAAGGGAAAATCGTGGCGTATCTTACTGGGGCACCTCCAGCATTCCCCAGTAACGAGAGAGCATACTATTCCTCAGGGGCGACGAAGCAGAGTGAGGCCATAGCTCGTGGCGCTGTGGGTATTCTCAGCTTCACCTACCCGGGGGATCCGAGGTTCCGATGGGAGGTCAATCTAGCGCGCTCAAAACGCGGGAGCTTTGCTTGGCTCGACGATGACGGCAATCCCAACCGAGGTGATCTGGCGATCCTGGGCTCGGCCTCCCTCAACCACCCTGCAGCTCGCGCGCTTTTTGCGGGAGCACCACAGCCCATTGAAGAAGCTTTCAGCGCAGCAGCAGAAAGCACACCACAGGCATTTGATCTAGCTACACGGGTCTCGATCGGTACAACGAGCAGTCACCGCAGGGTTGATAGCTGGAACGTTATAGCACGCCTTGAGGGAAGCGACCCTGTGCTTCGCGACGAGCACGTCGTGTACATAGCCCATGTTGATCACTTTGGGATCGGGGTCGAGGTAGACGGGGATGCCATCTACAATGGTGCCCATGACAATGCTTCGGGGACAGCGATTGTCCTTGAGATCGCTCGGGCGTTTGCGAGCCTGGAAACGAAACCTCGGCGGTCAGTTCTGTTTTTGATCCCGACGGCAGAAGAGTGGGGGTTGCTCGGCTCTGACTATTTCGTCGAGAATCCGACGATGCCCGGGTCGAGCTTGGTTGCGAGCTTCTCTTTGGACATGCCGTTCCTCTTTCATCCGCTACGGGACATTGTGCCATATGGGGCGGAACACTCGACGCTGGCTTCACCGGTCCGTGCTGCATCAGAACATCTCGGACTAGCGATCGGGCCGGATCCAATACCCGAACAGGTCCTGTTCATCCGGAGTGACCACTTCAGCTTTGTAAGACGCGGCATTCCATCGCTGTTCATCAAGAGCGGTTTTGAGACGGGGGATCCAAATTTAGATGGCGGAGCAATCAATACGGCGTTCCGCCAAAACCTGTATCACACACCCTTTGATGAGGTAGACCAGGGCTTCGATTTTGAAGCAGGTGCCGCGCATACTCGCGTGAACTTCTTGACTGGCTACATCATAGCTCAGGAAACGGCACGGCCCGCCTGGAATCCAGGGGATTTCTTCGGAGAACTATTCGGGGGGAACTAGAGTCTTCCAGGGGCCCCAAAAATATCGCGGCGATGGAGTGTTCTTCATGACCTGAATCCTGAATCTATCTACCCCCGCCCCCCCCCGAGCCGAATCATCGTCATCCGGTCCTCGTCGACTAACGGCTCGAAGCGGACTTTGCCGTCCATCCGAACGGGGCCATGGGATAGTCGGTCGTACTCAGACTTGGACAGGGACCAGAAGTAAATGTCTCCGCCCACCCGCTCAGGTAGCTTCAGTCCCCGCGACGTAGTCAGGCCCCGTAAATCGAGCCACCCTCCCACGTACTCGGGAAATTCCAATCCCTCTGCGGTAGTGAGTCCCTTCAGGTCGAGGTCTCCGCCCACCCGCTCAGGTAGCTTTAGCCCCTCTGCCGTGGTCAGGCCCTCTAGGTCGAGCCATCCTCCCATATGCTTGGGAAATTCCAATCCCTCTGCCGTGGTCAGGCCCCTCAGATCGAGACCTCCCCCCACATGCTTGGGCAGCTTCAATCCCTCTACCGTGCTCAACCCGCTGAGGTCGAGCCACCCATCCACACGCTCGGGCAGATTAAGTCTCTTGGCAGAACGCAGTTCACAGAAATCAAAATCTTGCGCGCGAGAGATTGATTTCCTCTTCGCTTTTAGCCGCTCATTAACGGAAACGCCGGTCGTTTCCTCTATAAGGATCGATCTTACTTTTCGTCGGATTGCTGCCTCGTCCGACTTGTTCTTTTGACGAATAACAATCGAGATAAGCAATAAGAGCATCACTCCAATCAGTACCGCTGCGAAGGTTCCCGTACCCATTTGCTTTTCTAGGCCTTGCTTTGTTCTCTATTCGGCAGTCAGTCTAGCTGGAAACGTCTTCCCAGTTCTCGACGAGGTGGGCTGCGCTGCGCCAAGCGAGTGCCTGTGACGTAAGCGTCGGATTCCGTGCACCGCTCGTGCCCATCACCGAGGCACCAAGGATTCCTAGGTTTGGGGACTCGTGTGAAAAGCCCCACGGATTAACAACATTCGTCTCGGGATCGTGTCCCATGCGGGTACCTCCGTAGGCGTGTGTGGAGATGCCCATCGAGTTACCAAGCCCACCCCGGGTAACTTCAATAGCGCCCGCTTCCCGGTACCATTCCTCCATACGATTCTGGGTGAATTCGGCTATCGCACGCTCGTTCTGCTTGAATTGAGCGGTGATCCGAATCACCGGGAGGCCAAGTTCGTCGGTGACAGTAGGATCGAGATCGAGGTAATTGTCTTCGTAAGGGAGTGTCGTTTTTTGGATGTAAGACGAGTGTGAACGGTCAGCATTTTCCCGAATGAACCGCTTCCATCCGGAGCCCCAGTTCCGTCCGTTACCGTAGGTGCTCATACTCGCCGCTGAGATCGGTCGTCGGTCAGACATCACCCACAGGTTGCCACCTCCGATAAAGTCGTGCCCTGCGTGGTCAAAGTTGTCATCGGCCCAGTCATCAATCGCGACGCCTTGAGCTGGCAGTCCATACCAAGATTTGAGATCAAATGGGAAGAGCGCACTAACAGCAGCACCTTGATGGTGGCTGAAATAGTGACGTCCGACTTGTCCGTGATTATTTGACAGACCGTCCGGATAAGCACTCGACTTGGAGAGCAGAAGCAGCCGCACGTTTTCGTACGTGTAGCAGGCTAGTAATACGACCTTGGCTGGTTGGAAGTACTCCTCGTTTCCAACTACATAATTCACGCCTGTTACCCGACCCTCACCGTCCATCTCGAGGGTTGTTACGTGGGCTTGAGTCACGATCCGCAGATTGCCAGTGTCGAGAGCTTTCGGAATTGTAGTCAGGTGCGGTGAATTCTTTGCGTTGACGGGGCAGCCACCCTTGGCACAAAAGCCATGGTAGGCACAGCCAGCGCGGCCATCGTAACGCTCGGAGTTGATTGCTGCGGGACCTGGAAAGGGATGCCACCCGAGTGAGTGAGCAGCGTCAGCCATCGTTTCAAGAAAACCCGTCCAACGTAGGGGGGGCATGGGATAGGGTCGCTTCCGGGGTCCCTCAAACCTATTCCCCTTCAAATCGATCTGGCCGCCAACGTTGCCTGCTTGTCCTGACACTCCAATCTCGCGTTCGACCCGGTCGTAGTAGGGTTCGAGTTCATCATACCCAAACGGCCAATCTTCAACAGTTGAATTCGATGGGATCTTGGACCGCCCGTAGCGACGTGTAGTTTCGCTTACAACCTGGAAATCCCAAGGATTGAGGCGCCAACTTTGTGCCCAATAGTGGACTGCGGTTCCACCAACCGCATTCATCATCGGGTGTCCGCCTACACGGTTGGCGTTCGTTGCGGATGTTGCTCGGGATGTGGGTCGTTCGTTCTCACACTTCTTTACGAGCATCGGCCAGTCACGGTAGTTGTTGCGGATCTCGTCAGGTGCAAAGTCACGCTGGTCTAGCCAGGTACCCGCCTCGAGACCCACCACATCCAGTCCTGCTTCAGCCAAGGGTAGCGCAGCTACGCCTCCGGCTGCGCCCATTCCAACAATAACGACATCGGTTGACCTGAGTTGCCTTGGCATCGGTCACCGCCCCCTTGGGCAAGAGGTGTAGATCATCGGGGCCTCCCGGTCCGGAACATGGCCAACTCGTATGCTGAACGTCGTTCCGGTTCTAGCTCTTCTGCTTCGAGTTGCTCCTGATCTTCCTCTGTGACGCGCATGCGAACACCCGGATAATCGATAAGGTCCCAGCCCGCGAATTCTCGGTTCCCACCATAGTGCGGGTCTCCGAATGTGCCTTGCCATGTGTGACTCTTCACCATGTTGAAAAACGAACCTGAACTGCCAACAAAGCCCACTCCGGCACCGGAAGCTCCCCCGGTTTGTACGTCGATGAGGGCGGAATCCTGATCTCGCTCTGAGAGCTCGATGAACCGGGCACCACGAGTGTATTCACTATATCTATCGAGTGCTGCGAGCCCTGTGCGATAAGACTCAACAGAATCAGGGCCGAGCTCACTGAGGGTGCGGTCGATATATCCAAGGGCGTCTGCTTCAAGTGCTCCAATGCCAAGCTCATCCGACGGGATCAAGCGGTCGACCATTGCCGCGAGTATTTCGGTCTCCCTGGCTGTAAGATTCATGAGCGGTGCCCCGGGGGGCACGGCCGCAGTGCCTCGCATAGCTCCATCTAGGGTGGGACTAGCAACGCTGGAGGCACCCTTGAGCGAAGTAGGAATCAGCGCGGCAGCGCCTGCAGCCCCCGCGGCCTTAAGAAGATCTCGACGAGTGATCTTGGAAGCGGTCTTCTGCTCTGAGCCATCAGGGGGATGGTTCTTCTTTTGAGGATTCTTAGTCATTCCATGACCCATGGATCGAGTTATTTGGTATCGTATCCTGGTCCGCTGGCTGTCGCTCATAAATCGGCATCATGTGGCCTTCCCCAATGACGTGTCCGTCGATCGCTTCTAGGAGTTCGTTTCGGGTGAGTCCCGGGGGCAGGTCCAGCTCAGTATTCAGGGCGAAGACGGCGAAGTGGTAATGATGGACACTGTTTCTGGGTGGTGCCGGACCTCGGTACATCGACAAACCCCAGCCATTGTTGCCGTGTGTGGCACCGGAGATTTCCCGTGGCATTGGGTCAGTGGACTCAAAGGGGATTCCCTCCGGCAATCCCGTAGCATTCCCGGGGATATTGTAGATGATCCAGTGCACCCAAGGGGGTGGGTTTCCAGCTCCGTGATCCTGGCATATGACGGCTATCTGGCGGGTTTCAGCCGGTAACCCCCTCCAGGTTATGGGAGGTGAAAGATTCGGCCCGTCAGGGGAATACTTACGGGGCATCATCTCCCCTGTTCGCATCGTCGGGCTCTCAACAATGAATGTGGAGGGAGTTTGGGCGTTGAGCTCCATGGCTGAACTGACCGCGAGCAGAGCAGCACATAGATAGATTGGCCGCCTTGTACTCATGGTCACTCCTCCAGACTGCGTATTCTGAAATGCGAAGATTACGGGCTCTCTTGGTTTCAAGGCAATCGCTAAGAAATCTGACCTACGGAGCTTACGGTGGGAGGAGCGATGGCAGAACAGCCCTTTGGAGGGCATGTTGGCCCTATGATGAAACTGACTACAAAGCTTTGCGGGCCCGGATTCCTAGCCCTTAGACCCCCAAACGCGGTCCGTCAATTTGGTGTCTTGATAACTGCCCTCTCGTGTACAGTACCGGTGCTTGGGCAAACTGGTGCGACCAATGGAGATTGGCCGACCTATTCAGCGGACGGGGGCAGCACCAAGTACTCATCACTTGGTGCGATCAACCGAGAGAATGTTGGAGAGCTTGAAATTGCTTGGCGATGGCAGGCTCGAAACTTCGGTCCCAATCCAGAATTTAACTCTAGGGTGACGCCGATCATGGTTGACGGCGTGCTTTATACCACGGCTGGTTATAGAAGGGCCGTGGTAGCTATAGATGCGACAACCGGTGAGACACTGTGGATGTATCGGTTGGATGAAGGAAGGCGCGGGGAAAATGCTCCACGACTGAACTCAGGCCGAGGTGTTTCATATTGGAAAGATGGAGCGGATGAGCGGATTTTTCTGATTACCCCGGGATACCACCTCGTTGCCTTAGATGCTAAGACAGGTAAGCCCGTAACCACCTTCGGACAGTCAGGCATCGTTGATCTGAAGAAAGGACTCGACCGTCCAGTAGATCCGATTGAGGGTGCGATCGGATCGAGTTCGCCCCCTGTCATCTCTAATGGAGTCGTCGTTGTCGGTGCGGCACTGCTTACGGGCTTGGCTCCGGTGAGTAAGGAGAATGTCCCAGGTTTTATCCGTGGCTACGATGCCAGGACGGGCGAACGCCTCTGGATATTCCACACTATTCCACAACCGGGAGAGTTCGGGAATGAGACCTGGGAGGGGGATTCCTGGAGCTACACGGGCAACGCTGGTGTGTGGGCCCCTTTTTCAGTGGACGACGAACTCGGTTACGTGTACCTACCAACCGAGGCGGGTACCGGTGATTACTATGGGGCCCATAGACTAGGTGACAACCTTTTCACCCAGAGTCTGGTCTGCTTAGATGTTCGAACGGGGGAGAGGATCTGGCACTACCAAATGGTTCATCACGGAATTTGGGACTATGACAATCCTGCACCCCCCATTCTGGTCGATGTAGAGGTCGATGGACGGCCACTTAAGACCGTAGTCCAAGTCACCAAACAAGCATTTGCCTACGTTTTTGATCGGGTCACCGGAGAGCCGGTATGGCCGATTACTGAAAAAGAGGTGCCCTCAAGCGATATCCCCGGCGAGCGCACCTCACCCACTCAGCCGTTTCCGACCAAGCCTGCTCCATTTGATCTCCAAGGTCTCACGGTAGACGACTTGATTGACTTCACCCCTGAACTCAAAGCCCAGGCTGTTGAGATTGCTTCTCAGTACAGGATCGGACCTCTATTCACTCCGCCTTCACTCTCTGAAGCAGAAGACGGAACCAAGGGGCTTATCCAGACACCTGGCCAGGGTGGGGGAGCGAACTGGGAAGGTGCTGCTGTTGATGTAGAGAGTGGAGTTCTGTACGTCCCGTCTATCACAAATCCTATCGTGAGGGGCTTATTCAGAGACCCAGAAAACTCTGACATGAACTACGTGGACGCGAGATGGCGGCTCCCAGGCCCTCAGGGTCTGCCGTTGGTAAAGCCGCCATGGGGAAGGGTCACGGCGATCGATCTAAATACCGGTGAACACCTGTGGATGGTACCAAACGGGGACACACCAGAGTATGTGAAGAGCCACCCCGCACTGGATGGGATTGAAGTCCCCAGAACGGGAACATCCACTCGTGGCAGCACGATAGTTACTCAGACCCTTCTTTTTGTAACGAGTGGGGATCCAATATTACGGGCGCACGACAAAAGGACGGGTGCTATTGTGGCGGAGATTCCATTGCCAGCTCGGCCAACGGGAGTTCCAATGACATATATGGCTGATGGTCGCCAGTACATTGTCGTGGCAGTAGCAGGACCAGATCATCCAGCTGAGTTGATCGCCCTGACTTCCCGCTAAAAAAAGATCACAGCATACTGAATACTGCCTGGAGATGAGATTATGAAGATGAAACGGATTCCATGCTTCTTTCTTCTTCTGGCAGCGTTGGCGTTTCCGGTTTTGCTGACAGCCCAAGGGCCATCAGCTGAATCAGAAATCGATGTCGAGGTCACCCCTGATGTTGTTTATGGGCATAAGGACGGGATGGCACTCACATTCGATGTATTTCGTCCCCGTAACGCTCACGGTGGAGCGGTCCTGTATATGGTGAGTGGTGGTTGGGTGTCACGCTGGAGCCCTCCCGAATGGCTCATCGCTCGTAACTTCAGAGGTCTGCTGGAGAAGGGGCTTACGGTTATGGCCGTGCGGCACGGAAGTGCACCTAGGTATAAGGTGCCGGAGGCCGAAGCTGATGTTAGACGCGCCCTTCGATACGTACGGTTGCACTCAGAAGAACTGGGCGTGGATGAAGATCGCCTTGGAGTTTACGGTGGAAGTGCGGGCGGGCACCTCTCACTTATGCTGGGCTTGGCGTCAGATGATGGAGTAATGGACTCTAGTGATGAGATTATGCGCGCACCCGCTCGCGTAGCAGCGGTAGTCGCCTACTACCCGCCTGTGGATCTTAGGCCGATAGTGGGCCCAAGCGAACGCTTCCCGGCCCTAGACTTTGCCGAGGATCAAGCCGCTTCAATATCCCCTATACTTTTTGCTTCTTCTGACGACCCTCCGACGCTGCTGATCCACGGTGACGCGGACATGCTCGTGAATGTGCAAAACAGTGAAGTAATGTTTGAAGCACTGCAGGAAAAACGGGTGGAATCGGAGCTTATTATCATACCTGGTGGGGATCATGGATTCCGCCTGACGGCAGATAGGGAGCGGGCACAGCAAGCCATGGTCGAATGGTTTGACCGGCACCTGCGTGAATAGTGAGAAGTCCTATCGGGACAACAGGTAGGTAGCTTTGAGCATTAGCCGCCGATCTCTGAACTCGAGCAGGCCGGTAGGGTCTGTCGGATCACGCCGGACCTCATCATACACGAGGTAGACATCACTGCCGGGTCTGTATGTGTACCGAAGGCGAGCGCTTGATCCCCACTGCTCAGTTGAGGAGTTGTACTGAGAGATCGCTCGGAGGGTGATGTTTGGCGACAGGGCGTAGTCTATGCGAAATGCTGCTAAGTGAACCTTGAATTCACCTACAGGAAGGTCAATGTCGTTCCTGGAGTAGGAAGCTTGAGTAGAAAATTGGCTTGTTATCCGCGCTCCTACAGTGCCATTCATGTCGAGACGAGTCCCGTTGAAGAAGGTCTGGGGAGCGAACATCAGATTGTAATAGACTCGACGTGCCTGATTACTGTTGAATGAAAGGCGTAATGATCCGTAGCGGTACGCACCCGGAGCGATGGTGACTCCCCTTCTCACTGTAAATGGTCTATCAAGCCGTTCGTAGTGTCGGTTGTACATGATGTTCAGGTAAGCCCCGTTGTCGAACCGTGTTCCGCTCATGAAGTGGTGGCGCCGGGACACAAGCCGATTCTGTTGGTCTGTCGTATAGAGGATGTTGTACATCGGGGAAAGCACTCGAAGGCCCCATCTCTCGGGGCGGGGATTCCACTCTAGGTGAAGCTTGGTTGTGCGTATTCCTCTGCGTGGCAGAAAGCCTACTTCAGGATTGAAGTTGTCTTGAAAATCAGCGAACTCACCAAAAATCTGCCAACTTTGGCTGACCCAGGTTGCGTTCAGGTACCTGGCCATGTCACCGGTGCTGATGGAGGGGGTTTCCGTTTTGGCCAGAAAGCCAGTTACAGTGAAGCTCGCGAGGGGGGCAAGCGTCATATCAACGGCATATGTACGGTTATAATGAGGGCCCTCGGTTTCGGCCTTATTGATGAATAAGCCGCCTATATTGGACCGAGTCAGAATATTCCTGCTATAGCGAGCAACCAAGAAATTCTCGCCGGATTTCTGGAAAGCACCGCCGGTTTGGACGTCCATGAGGGCAATATTATTTCGACCGACCTTCCCGGTTAGCCTGGCCCCGCCAATGATCGGCACTGTCTCTCCGGTATCTGAGAGACCGATACGTCTTGTGAAAAAAAGATTGGCCAGACGATTAAAGGTATCTACAGACCCAACATCGAATTGACCGGCGTTCTCAAGGAAAAAATCTCGTTTCTCTGGGTAGAATAGCGGAAAACGTGTGAGGTTTATCTGCTCGTCGTCGACTTCTGCTTGGGCAAAGTCAGTATTGATCGTGACATCGAGATTCAAGCCTGCACTGACACCGTATTTGAGGTCCATACCGATGTCTCTCTGCACTGCATCATCGGTCACTCCAGCGCTCTGAATACGGCTTGCTCCACCAGTCAGAAACGGCGTGAACCTAAGATCTCGGCCTCGGTTCAGTGAACTAAGGTTGTTGAGAGTTCCAGCCAGGCTAACGCGTGTGATGCTGTACGGTTTTGGCATAGGGGACCAGAACGCTTGCTCGTTCTTACGTCCGATGTTCCGCATGAGGTTGATCCCCCAACTCTGTGGTTCTGATTCGGGGAAACGCAGAGTAATCATCGGGATCGCGATTTCGGCCACCCAGCCGTTAGGAGTTTGCTTTGCCACCACTTCCCAAACTCCGTCCCAGTCACGGTTGATATTAGAGGACGTTCTACCGGAGCGACTCCCTTCACCCTCATTGGCCACCTGTTGGTCAAGCATCGCTCCCAGGGGATTGGTCACGAACATGTACGCAGAGCGGGAATCTCTGAAGGTGTCCAGGATCACTTGAAAATTGTCCTCTGACAGAATCTGCTCCGAGTCGCGACGCATCTCAGTAGCTGTAAGTGCTTGGGGATCGGAATCAAACGCGAGCACTCCGAGGTACAGTGTCTCACCATCGTGCATGATGCGGACCTCGGTGCGCTCGGTAGCGGGTGACCCCTCGTCGGGTTCCTGCTGGACGAACATGTCAACCAGTGCTGCGAGTTGCCACACAGCGTCCTCAAGTGAGCCATCAAGGGTCGGTGCCTCATCAACAAGAACTGCACGGATCTCATAGGCTTCGCCCCCTTCCTGGGCAGCAATTTGTGAACCCAGGATTGCAGTGAGGGTTGTGATTGTGCCGAGAAGCAGGTAGGGCAGGCGGAGGCTGGCCAGGAAGCCCGAGTTGCGTAAAGAGGGACTCTTTGGGAGAAGTATCATGGTGGCGATTATAGCAGAACTGTCACTAGAAGTGGATTCTCAGAACACCCTTGATATGAGCATCTAATTCGGCCGGTTCTGTTGAGTTACTCCCGGGGCTCGTGTTTGAAGAGGCTGCTATGGTTCCCTAGGAAGTGCCTAAGTTGCACTGCATGATATTCATCTGCGGTGGGGTTTCTCCTACTGCCTCAGAAGTAAGTACTAGAAGACCATCTGGGCCGATTGCAATTCCCTCACCCTGGGCCTCTAGCAGGGGACGTAGGTCTATATGGCCCTCCGTTATGGGAACGAGCTTATTGGCTGTGAACTCGAAGAATTGAAGCGACTCATAAGTGCGCAATGCTAAGACATCACCTCCTGGAGAGACACTGCCTCCTGTGACTTGGCGCGGGATTACTCGGGCTCCTGGTGAGAGCTCCTGAACCAGTTCAAGGTTGACCGTATCGGGACGAAGAGGAGGTGGGTATCGATATACGGCTACTGGTCCGTTGCGGCCTTTCGTAGTGACATAAATGTCTTCTCCAGGCAGGACGAGAAGTGCTTCAATATCACGTGGCCCATCGGGTAATCTCACAGGGAAAATATCAGTATCGAGTTCCGGTATCTGTTGGTTGGGGGTTGCCCTGAAATCTGAGGAAGCGAGATCGGGCTCCTCTAGGCGCCTTATGCTTATGTCGCCGCCTGAGCGTCTTTCGAGGTTGTCTCCCGTATCTGCGAGGTAGAGGCAGGACTTGCCTCCAGCACAGATGGCTGTCGCGATATCCTCCCAATCTCTGAGCGATGGCCTTATACGAATGCGGGAAATAATTTCGCCATCCGGATCAATCGCAATGAGCACCGATCCATCATCGTTGTGGGTCCAAAATACATTAGGTTGGCCAAGGCTTACTACGACACCACTCGTTTCTTCAAGTTCTTCAGGCAGTGAAACGGCCGTGGTCGGTAATTCACAGTTAAGACCAGCCGTTGTTATAGAGCCACAAGCCCCGATGGAGAGTAGGGCCAGCGCTCCCAGAATACCTGGGATCGACCGCAGCCGGCAGCTTCTACTAGCCAATCTCGTGATCAAGACATCCAGTTTAGTTTCCCGCCGCCCCGCTGATCTGTTGGTGCATGAGCTCGAGGACTTGTTGGAATGCTTCAGTGGGTAAGGCGCCTTCAATTGGTGGGAAGCCGATTGGGTAGAAGGTTGGTGTACCACGCACACCAAGCCGGGTGGCAGTACTTCTTGCACTGGCAATGCGATCAATGCTGGTGTCGTTATTTAGACAGGAATCAAACTCTGTGAGGTCCACGCCTGCATCTTGAGCCATACTACGCAATACAGGCTCAGGGTCGTTACTGCGTTTCCAGGAGGCCTGGTCAGACCACAGCCTTTCATTCAGAGCTTCAAATGGCAGTGACCCCTGCTCAAGAGCGCATTCTGCGGCTTCAGTTGCGAAAAGCGAATTTTCAAACATGCCGTTTACGAAGGGCACGAATTTCCACAGCACTTTTCCAGTCTCTATGAACTCTTCACGCAATATAGGAAATGTTTCAAGGTGGAACTTACGACAATATCCACACCCGTAGTCTGACATTTCTACAATCCTCACGAGTGCATCTTGGTTCCCTTGATCATAGCCTAGCAGTGCTATGGGAAGCTCGTCCTCTCCGGAGCTGGGCTCTAAAGCCGGGCTGGGCTTGACCTGAGTAAGCTCTCCGATTGGTTGACTAAGCAGCGCTTGGGTGGTGGCAGCGGTACCCTGTTGGTCAGAGGTATCCTCTCCGCAACCAGCCATAATGATGATTACGAGTAGACCTAAGGGTCCTCGAACCCGGCGGCTCATAGCATCTCCACATTTTATTAGCTGCTCTAGTTCGGCCAAGAACGCCGTCATAATTAGCAGCGAGGCTTTAACCATTGTTAATTCTACTTTCGCCAAGTCCAGATGACTAACGCAAGACCTGCCGCTGCCCCTAGGAGAGCTCCGGCCGCCAGAGTGCGGGTTGTTGATACATCGAGCTGTAGAGGGAACGAGGCGCTTGTTTGTTCAGGGTGTTCATCTAGGTCAACGACCTCTTGATCACTTTGATCATTGTAGGTTGGGAGAGTGATGGGTCGTTCGGCAATCAAGGCGTTGGTGTCGTTCTCTGGCCCCTCCCATTGGCACTCAGGGCAAGTTGCAAGACCCTTCTCAGATGCAGTTCGATTAGCGTAGACGACTCCTTCCCCACAAAGGGGACAACTTAGGTCAAGAGGTTTTGGGCTGATCATATCGTAAAGGGCGCTCTTCGATAGTTCGAGTTTTTCCGCGATCTTATTCACACTTTGCTTAGAGCCCCAATACAACTCGTTAGCTGCGGTGACTTCTGTTTGTGACTCTTTTGGTGCGCCCATTTACGGAAGCCTGTCGTTCGAAGTTGTATACTGGGTGCCCTTATCGACCTTTCTAATGATTCCGGTGAACATAGCTACCTTATCCCAGATACGTCACCAGTGTTGATCCCCGCATCTCACGGCCATCTTGAGGCTCTTCTGAGAGAGCCGACAGTGCTTCCTCGGGGAGCTGTCGTCATGTGTCACCCTCACCCAAACTACGGTGGGACTATGCACACCAAGGCCGTCTACCGAGGAGCTGAAGCGCTGAGTGACGTGGGATTCGTAGCTCTGCGATTCAACTTTAGGGGTGTGGGGGCCAGCACGGGGAGCTACGATGGAGGCATCGGTGAGGAAAACGACGTTCTTGATGCACTCAATTGGCTACAAGCTGAATATCCCGGATTACCATTGATCGTCGGGGGGTTCTCATTTGGTTCACTGGTCGGTATGAGAGTGGGAGCAGCGGATAGCCGTGTCTTAGGGCTTTTTGGAATGGGATTACCAATCAATTTGGAACGATATGATTACTCGTTTCTTTCCGGCATGGAAAAACCAGTGCTGGTCGTTCAGGGTGAACGTGATGAGTTCGGTACCGGTGAAGAGGCGGCAGAATTGATCACAGGTCTCGGGGAGCACATTAGACTGGTGCGAATTCCGGATTCAGACCATTACTTCACGGGTTGCTGGGATGAGTTGAAGGGGGCGCTTAGGGGGTACTATGAGTCAGGACCGGGATTCCCGCTCATGCTCCCCGTATAGGGTTGCCTGAGGAGGAGCTATGCGTAACCGAGATCGGGTTTTAAAGAGTCTTGAAAACGTTTATCGAGGCGCGTTCACCGCGGCAGAGGATGCCGATGACGGGAAGGCTATGGAGCGGCTCGATTTAGAGTATCAGCGGGATCAACTGCAGCTCGAAATCCTTCTAGATATCCGAGATTTATTGATACCGGAGAAGCCTGATGCGACGACTTCGCTTTTAGAGAAGGCTCAGAACATTCGTAAATTGACCAAGCTGCGTTGATGGCTCCTAAGATCTACACTCGCACAGGCGATACCGGGGACACAGGACTTTTTGGAGGTGGACGTGTCTCGAAGGGCGATTTACGCGTTGAAGCTTACGGAACAGTTGATGAGTTAAATGCAGCACTGGGATGGGCGGCATCAAAGGTGAATGAACAGGAGATCAAGGGTCATATCGAGACCGTTCAGGACGATCTGTTTGTGATAGGTGCCGATCTCGCTACGTCTCCTCCAACTGAACGGCGCGCTCAGCCCAAAGTTCCGATTCTCGACAAGTCTCGCATTGGAGAGATGGAGTCATGGATTGACGCGGCCGACGAGGAGCTACCTGGATTAACTGCGTTCGTCCTTCCGGGTGGGTCAGAAGGAGCGGCAGCCCTACATATGGCGCGCACCATCTGTCGGCGTGCAGAGCGGGCAGTCGTTCGTTTGGGTACTCAAGAGGATGTGATTGATGACGTTATACCTTACCTAAACCGTCTTTCGGACTTGCTTTTTACCCTCGCAAGACTAGAGAACCACCGAGCTGGTATCAGCGACCGGGAATGGAGTAGCCCAGACGGCTGATGATAGGTTGCTTGAAGCCCTAACTTCCATTAAACCTTTGCCGCCGTTGTGACTGGAATAAAACGCGACAAACGTGTGAAGCCATGACCTATATTATCGCCGAGCCCTGTATCGATACGAACGACGCGAGTTGTATTGAAGTTTGTCCAGTCGACTGTATCTATGAGGGCAAGGACCAGTTCTACATTCATCCCGATGAGTGTATCGATTGTGGTGCATGTGAGCCGGAGTGTCCCGTTCAGGCGATTTTCCCTGACACAGATGTGCCCGTGGAGTGGGAAAATTATATAGAGAAAAACAAGGTTCACTTCGAGTAAAACGCCGGCTTCACTATTGGTAGAAAAGCTGGCTAGGGATTCGACCCGGTGACCTGATTCGCCGAAGTATCTTTAGCTGTGTATCCTGGTTCATTCCTAAATAAGACCCACTACCGGTGTTTGCCCTCTTCTATCTGAGTAATCAGAACGGGTGTCAGGCTTGGTGCAGCTCCGGGCAAAACCCTGATGCAGCTTGAACGCAGATACACTTGAATTGGCAAGAGTTGGTGATCCAATTTCGCTTACTCGTGCCCTAGTCTCGACTCCCTCTGTAAATCCACAGCTGGAAGAGGGTGGAAGTGGCGAGCAAGAAACTGCAGCTCTTGTCGCGGAATGGCTTGATTCATGGGGGCTAGACACTCGGATTACTGAGATTAGCCCCAATCGTTTCAATGTGGTCGGAAAGCTTGAGGGTGAAGGTCCGACACTTCTATTGAATGGACACCTCGATACGGTAGGAGTGAGTGGCATGACCATTCCACCCTTCGATGCGAAAATAGAAGGTGGCCGCATCTGGGGCCGAGGTTCTTGCGACATGAAAGCGGGACTAGCTGCAATCCTTGCCGCGACCAAGCGTCTGACCGAAGAAGGACCTAGGCCAAACCTTATTGTTGCGATGACCGCAGATGAGGAGCATGCGAGTCTCGGGATGTATGCTTTGGCAGATTCATCTCCTTCGGCTGATCTCGCGATTGTTACTGAGCCCACTCGCCTAGCAGTCATGCCTGCTCATAAAGGGTTCCTGTGGGTTCGAGCGGTTTTCATGGGGCGTGCGGCTCATGGATCTCGTCCGGATCTCGGCATCGACGCAATCCGACACGCTGCGCTTTATGTAAGTGCGCTTGATGATTACGGGGAACAGCTCACTTCTCGTCCTGCTCATCCGCTCCTCAAGCATGGGTCAGTCCATGCGGGCACAATCCAGGGTGGTTCTGCCGCATCCGTTTACCCTGATGCGTGTGAGGTCGTTCTCGAGCGTCGCACGATGCCAGGTGAGAGGCCAGAGGAAGTTGTTCAGGAATTCCAACGAATACTCGATGAACTGAGCGAGAGAGAAGGAGACCTAAGTGCTTCACTTGAGCAGATGCTCGAACGACCTGGTACCGAGGTTCCAGAAGACTCCAGGCTTGTACAAGGGCTGCTCAAGGCAGGTCAAGAACATGGAATTCCTCCTGCTGTAGAAGGTATGACGGCCTGGGTTGATGCAGCATTGCTGAACGAAATCGGAATCCCAGCAGTCTGCTACGGCCCAGGAGATATTGCACAGGCGCATAGTGCGGATGAATGGGTGGAACTAGCTCAGATAGAGAAGTGCGCTGACGTTCTGGAGAGTTTTGCGCGAGACCTAGTTACTCAGGGTGCCTAACACGCTGCACTCATTTGTCTTATCGGGTAGCGCGAATGTTAGGCAGCGAAGCATCTTGGCGGTCCGATTTTCATTATGGAGGTAGCGTGACCAACCTCAAACTCACTTGCCTTGTAGCCTTTTCACTTTTAGCGGCGGTCTCCGTATCAGCGATAGAGCCCGATACGTATCCTCGGCGGATCGGGATAGATATCGAGAATTACAGATTTGAAATCACCCTCAGTGATCAGGTCGATGAAATTCTAGGTCGTGCCACGGTATCTGTAAGCTTTACAAGTAATGGGGTCACTGTTTTACCTCTCGACCTGACAAGCTTGAACGATGAAGGTCAGGGAATGCGCGTCTTGGCTGTTTACACGAGCGAATCTTCACTCTCATTCGCTCATGAGGATAATTTGCTAACCATCGATCTTCCCGAAGTTGGCCAGGTTGGCTCCCGCATTGAAATCACCATAGAGTACCAAGGTGTGCCAGATGCAGGGCTAAGAATCGGCCCAAATAAGTACGGAGATCGAACATTTTTCAGTGATAACTGGCCGAACCGTGCACGGAGCTGGCTCCCAACGATCGATCACGTTTATGAAAAGGCCACATGTGAATTTGTGATCAGGGCTCCAGATCATTACCAGGTCGTATCGAACGGGCTGCTGCGTGAGGAAACTGATTACGATGACGGGACGCGGCTTACGCATTGGAAGCAGTCTGTTCCAATCTCACCTTGGCTTTATGTCTTAGGTGTCGCCCGCTTTGCAGTTCAACAGGTCGATGACTTTGATGGGAAGCCAATCCAGACCTGGGTTTATACTCAGGATCGTTCAGCAGGTTTCTATGACTTCGCGGTGCCAACGAAACAAGTTATGGAGTTTTATTCGGAGTACGTTGGGCCCTTCTCCTATGAAAAGCTTGCGAATGTGACGTCGCCAGCAACTGGGGGTGGAATGGAAGCTGCGACCGCGATCATGTATGGAGAGAATTCAGTGACCGGTGAACGTTCTGTGCGCTGGCGGAACGTCATCATTCACGAAGTAGCCCACCAATGGTTTGGTAACGCTGTAACCGAAGCTGATTGGGATGATGTGTGGCTAAGTGAGGGTTTCGCGACGTATTTCACACAGCTTTTTATAGAACACGCTTACGGGCGTGATGAATTCGTAGATGGAATGAAAAGCGCAGCCGACCGGGTCTTTTCCCAGTATGAGGACGATCCGGCATATCGCATTGTGCATGACAACCTCGACGACATGAGACGCGTCACAAGTGGAGCGACGTACCAGAAGGGTGCGTGGATACTACACATGCTGAGGAAGCGCATGGGAGACGAGGCGTTTTGGGCCGGCATCCGCGAGTATTACGCGACATATTTTAACCAGACCGCTACCACAGATGATTTTATGAGGGCAATGGAATTGGCCTCAGGGCTGGACTTGGAGATGTTCGCAGAGCAGTGGTTATATGACGGTGGCAACCCCCACCTATCAGGGTGGTGGGAATATGATCCAACATCGCGGACCGTGAATCTAGAGATCAATCAGGTCCAGCAGGTTGGCGGCTTGTTCGACTTTCCACTGGAAGTTGGCATCTACTTCGAAGGTGAACGACGACCACGGTTCATTGAGACAGTTTCGGTCACCAACCGCTTCCATCGCTTCGTAGTTCCAGTCAACGACGAGCCAGTAGACGTGCGGCTAGATCCTGATACGTGGGCATTATTTCAAGCTGACTTTGGTCGGCGGGAGCTTAGGCAATAACTGGGAAATTGACCCGGAAGAGGACATGACAATGATTCTGAAAACGACAGCTCTCGCATTAACGAGCCTTCTTCTATCCAGTTGTACTATAGGGAATACCCAATACGATTTGGTGATTGAGGGGGGGCGGGTCATCGATCCAGAATCTGGCCTCGACGCTGTGCGTACGATTGGAGTGATTGGAGGTGAGATAGCTGCGATCACTGAGACTTCTCTTGAGGGTGACCGAGTGATACAAGCCACGGGGCTTGTTGTGGTTCCTGGCTTCATCGATCTGCATGAGCATGGTCAGGAAGAAGATTCTTACCGGATGATGGTGAGAGATGGTGTAACTACGGCCCTCGAGCTAGAGGTTGGAACGGCTGATGTGGAGGGGTGGTATGCCGAGCGTGAAGGTGGTCAGCTAGTAAACCATGGCGTGAGCATCGGTCACATTCGTGTGCGGATGGATGTTTTGGGTGATCCAGGGGACTTTCTTCCTGCTGGTATTGGAGGAAGTGCTACAGCTACAGAACAACAGCTTGATGAAATTGAACGAGATATCCGTGAAGGAATCACGCAGGGTGCAGTGGCTGTCGGTTTCGGAAGCGCTTATACACCGGGCGCCACGATGGGAGAAGTCGAGCGTATGTTCGGGGTGGCAGGAGAGAATGGGGTAAGTGCTCACATTCATATGCGTAATGGCTTAGCTGGCCTCGATTCGACTATTAGCGCAGCAAGTAGGGCTGGAGCGCCTCTGCACATTGTGCATGCTAATTCGAGTGCTGGTGGTCAAATCGATGAGTTCCTATCCGCGATTGAGGATGCACAAGCATCTGGGCAAGATGTCACAACCGAAGCTTACCCTTACAGTGCTGGCATGACTCGGATTGAATCCGCTCTTTTCGACGATTGGGAAAACTGGGGTGAACAGCAGTTCGGTATACACCAACTGGTATCGACAGGTGAGCGGCTAACCAGGGAAACTTTCGCTCAAGCGCGGGCTGCGGGTGGCACTGTGATCATTCACAGTCGAACGGAAGAAATGACTCGTACTGCTGTTGCGAGTCCTATCACTATGATTGCGAGTGATGGCTTTATTGAAGACGGGCGGGGCCATCCTCGTACTTCGGGTTCTTACTCCAAGGTTCTTGGCCAGTACACGCGTGAGGAAGGTGTGATGACCTTGCCCGAGGCCATCAAGAAGATGACGCTAATGCCGGCTCAGCGCTTGGAAGGTCGAATTCCTGATATGGCAGATAAAGGAAGAATTCGTATCGGTGCAGATGCAGATATCACGATCTTTAGCGCTGAGACTGTAATTGACCGAGCAACTTATATGGACGCCTCGATCCCGCCCGAAGGAATCCCTTATGTAGTTGTGGGAGGAGAGCTGGTGGTCGACGGGGGAGAGATCACCACAGCACGACCTGGTGGGCCAGTGAGAGCTCCAATTCGATAAGGTTTGCAGTGGCTAGTCGGCACAAGGCTGATCTTAAAGTCTTGTCACCTCAATATTACGCCATCGAACCTTAATTCCGCCTCCATCGTGGATTTGTAAGGCAATATGGCCTGTTGCTGCACCGATGTTGTCATCCGTGAAGTCGATCATCTCCGTACTATTGATCCAAGTGGTGACGCGCGTACCCACTACACGAACCCTCATAGTATTCCATTCACCCATGTGTAGTGCCGAGTCTTTTGAGGGATCTGGCTGGATCAGCCATCCTCGACCGTATGATTCATAAATCCCACCAGAGAACAGACCTGGTGGTGCGACCTCAGCTTGCCAACCACTGATAATGGTGCCGTCGATCGTAGAACGAAAAAAAACACCACTATTACCGTTGGCTTCCTGTTTGAATTCGAGTGTCAGGTCAAAATCTGTGTACGTCTCGTTTGTACGAAGGTACCCGTATTGAGCATCGGGCCCACTCTCGCAGATAAGGTCTCCAGCATCAACGTACCAGAGCTCAGTCCCGTGCACTGTCCAGCCATCAAGATCGCGTCCATTGAAGATTGGTATCCGCTCTTGGGCACAGAGGGATGAAGCGGTCGACAATAAAGAGAGCACGACAAATGCTCCGCTTGCCCTTCCTTTAGGTCGCAACGGGAAAACTCCCACAGCCCTCATCAGAGAGATGGCCTGATCTTGATGTTTCGATAGCGCACATCATGCCCATGGTCCTGAATGCCTATGGAGCCATTGGGAGATCGAGCATAGAGAGCGGGATCAAATTTGCTTGACTGCACCAGGTCGTTCCACTCGTCAGTATAATATTCGTACCTGACAGTCAGTTGACCGTTAAGCCAATGCTCAACCTGGTTGCCTGAGACTACTATACGACCAGTATTCCAGTCTCCTACCGGGCTGGACGCAGTGACCATGGATGAATGGAGGTCGTAATTGTCTCCTGTTAGGTGCTTATTCATATCCATGGTGCCCATATCGATGTACGCAGTATCGTCGAGCACTTGAAATTCTGGAGCTACCTCCCACATCACAGTTTCTTCGACTTCCTTTACTCTGTAAAACACACCGCTGTTGCCGACGGGAGAAACCTTAAAATCGAAAAGCAGTTCGAAGTCAGAAAATTCTGCCCTGGTAACGATATCTCCACCAAGCCCTTCTTCACTGCCATCCGAAGCAAAGACAACCAGGTTGCCATCAGCTATAGCCCACCCTTCCTGAGGAAAGGACTCATTCAGGTATCCACGCCAACCGTCCGTAGAAACACCATCAAATAAAAGAAGCCAACCTGCGGCCACTTCGTCGGGCGTGAGTTTATTGTGCTCTATCTCAGTTGAGGCGCTGTCCCTTCCTGGATTTGCCTGAGAGCAGACCGCGAGGGCTGATATTAGGCCTAGAAGGCTTAAGCGTGCCCCGGTTCTCCACACGATGGTCACTGTTAGATAACCTCCATCATTTCGGGGTCCCAGGCCACAATCTGATCACCGAAGTAACTATCGTTACAGGCCAGTGCTGGTGCCGCAGCGCGCAGTCCAAATTCTGCATCTTCGTTTACCGGGCGACCATCACGAACACCACGGAAGAAATTCATGAAGTGATCGAAGTGAGCACCCATATATCCATCTTCTACCATAAAAATGCTTTCTGCCGGCGGTAGCATCTGCTTTCGTGCTTCAACCCCTTGATCCATTTCATCCGCCTTCCTCTGATTAAAGACATCGGTTGGGCTGACAGCTTTATTTCGGCGCAAGACAACCTCAGTCCAAGTCACATCCATAGCGCCTTCGCTTCCTACCAGGCGTAAGAATGTTGTCCCTGAGGTGCCATCAACAAAATTCACACGGAGTGAGAGGTTGAATGGCGGATGCGCCTCAGTCTCCGGGTAGTCAAACATTCCCAACAAGATATCGGGTACTTCACGCCCATCCTTCCAATAACGCAGTCCACCCTGTGCCATGATCTTACGTGGGCCCACAGATGAAGTGATGAAATGAAGGCTCGAGAATAAATGGACGAAGAGGTCACCCGAGACCCCAGTACCGTAGTCGCGATAATTTCGCCATCGGAAGATACGTAACGGATCGTAGGGTTTTCGAGGAGCATCACCGAGAAACATTTCCCAATCGATTGTTTCTTCGGTGGCGTTTTCCGGAATAGCGTATTGCCACGCACCGATTGGGTCATTGCGTGCCCAAAATCCTTCAGCGTAGTTCAGTTCTCCGATCTCTCCTGCGGCAAGCAGTTCTTTTGCCTTCTCATTACCAAGAGAGCTCATCCCCTGGCTACCAACCTGGAAGGTTTTTCCGGACTCGTTTTGTGCCTTAACCACATCGGCACCCTGGGCGATGCTGTGCACCATGGGTTTCTCACAGTACACAGATTTTCCAGCCGTAAGTGCTTCTACAGAAATCCGTTTGTGCCAATGATCCGGAGTAGCACATATCACAGCATCAACATCATCTCGGGCTAAGACTTCACGGTAGTCGCGGGTGGCGAACAAGTCTTGTCCATAGTTTTCACGCGCTGTTGCCAGGCGGCCATCGAAACAATCTGCTACTGCGACAAGTCTCACCCCTGGAATGCTCAATGCTGTTTCGACATCGGCCATACCCATCCCTCCAGCTCCGATTACTGCTAGTTGGATCTGGTCATTAGCAGACTGGTACTTTTGCCTTGCGAGAGTGTGGATGTGATTGCGTTCCCTGGTGGATAAGAACTTAGGCGTTGCGCCACCAGCTAAGGCACCAGCAGCAAGGCTGTTCAGAAACTTGCGGCGGGACTGGGGGGTTGTTCGGTCAATCATTTTTAGCTCTCACGGGCGGGGTTTGATGTAACACTCATATTGTCCGCGATTACTAGGCAATAAACACAAAGCTTAGAAACCGTTTATTACAATGCGCGGTGACTACCTGAATTGCCAGCAAATCAGCCACGGTAGCATCTTACTCCGCCTCCAACTCAGAATGGACCCGGACCAGCACCGAAGGACGGAAAATGCTAAAGACAATACGATGTTCGCTTATGATCTCGGTTCTCTTGGTGACTGCTGAGCATGTTAGCGCCCAAGTCGATCTTGAGGCTTTGCAAGATGAGGCAGTCGGTTGGCTCCAAGAATACATTCGTATCAATACAATAAATCCCCCAGGCAACGAGATCCGGGGGGCCGAATTCTTTGCACGGTTGTTTGAAGCAGAAGGCATTGAATACGAGATCGCTGAATCAGCGCCTGGCCGAGGGAATATTTGGGCTAGACTCGAGGGCGGTGATAGGCCGGGTATTGTCCTGCTACACCATATTGATGTGGTACCAGCGGACGAGCGTTACTGGGATAATGATCCACTCTCAGGCGAGCTTAGAGATGGCTATATCTACGGCCGTGGTGCTCTCGACACCAAGACGAGTGGCATTCTGCATTTAGCAACCTTCATGGCACTTCACAGATCAGGTATTCCGCTCAATCGAGATGTGGTTTTCATGGCAACTGCTGACGAAGAGGCCGGGGGGTTTTTCGGAGCAGGTTGGCTTGTCGAAAATCGTTCTGAGCTCTTCAATAACGTTGGCTTCTTGCTCAATGAAGGTGGCGGTGGCTCGGTCGTTGAGGGGAGAGTACAGTTTGGGGTTGAGGTAACTCAAAAGGTGCCCTATTGGCTGCGCCTAACAACAACGGGTGAGCCGGGGCATGGTTCCCGACCGCTCGTTTCGTATGCTTCACTCAAACTAATTGAGGCCCTGGAACGTCTGCGTCTTCATGAATTTGAAGCACGTATTATTCCTGCGGTTGACTCCCACTTCAGGGGAATGGCAGATCGGCATCCCGAGCCTTGGCAATCCCGATTTGAGGACTTTGGCTCTGCGATCCAAGAGCCTGAGGTGTTGGAGGAACTTCAACTCTACAACCCATCACTTCATACGCTGACCCGGAATACCTGTTCGATCACACGCTTTGAAGGGAGCAACAAGATTAACGTAGTATCACCAGAAGTGTGGGCAGAGATTGATTGCCGACTGCTCCCTGATCAGGATCCTCAACTATGGCTCAGGGAGGTTCAGGACGTGGTAGGCCCTGAAGTAGAAATAGAGGTGCTAATGGGCTTTACGCCAGCAGTTTCAACCACGGATACCCAACTTTACGAGATGATCCGTGACGTGACTTTAGAGGAGCTGCCGGGAGCTAGTTTTGTGCCACAGGTGCAAGGGGGATTTACGGATAGCCACTTTTTCCGAGACCTTGGCATCGTTAGCTATGGCTACAGTGCAACAGCAACACCCTCAGAGGATGCTGGAGGTGTTCATGGGAACAATGAACGTGTTACAGAAGAGAATGTACGTCGCGGCGTGACTATGACGGTCAAGATTCTAGAACGATTCGCTGCTACGCGACCAATTTCAGAGGAAGAGTGATGATGGGGAAAATTGACGTTTGGTCAACAAAATCTCGTGAGATCATGGAGGGGTATCATGGGCGCTTCGTTCATAGTGAACGCACCACCCATGTTTATTGGGAAATCGATCCAGGAAACCCGCTTCCGGAGCATGATCACCCCCATGAGCAGGTCGTGAATATGCTCATGGGCACTTTCGAATTAATAGTGGACGGGACATCCCACATGCTTGAAGCGGGAGACGTTTTTGTGGTTCCTCCGGATGTGCCACACACTGGTGTAGCCCATACTCCTTGCAGGATTCTCGATGTTTTTGCCCCGGTCCGGGAGGATTACCTATGAACGTGTTCAGTACATTCACTAGCCTGATAGTAGCGGTACTACTTGCAAGTGCTACTGCTTTGGCAGGGCAGGTTGACACTCAATCCACTGATGATGTGATTGCCCCCTGGCCACCTGTGGCGACCTTTTCGATCCTTGGGTATGACCCGGTTACTGGGGAAGTGGGTGGGGCTGTTCAGTCGCGTGTCTTCGCGGTGGGAAATGGAGTCCTTTGGGCGGAGGCGAACGTAGGTGTCGTCACGACTCAGGCGATTGTGGATGTTAGTTACGGACCCCAAGGCTTAGAGTTGCTGCGGCAGGGGTTAAGTCCAGAGGAGATTGTTGGGCGGCTCCTCTCCGATGACCCAGATCCGCGTCCTGAAGATTGGACAAAGCTCGGGCGGCAATTCTCTGTGATGGACTCCCGAGGTAACGTGGCAACTCACACTGGGCCACGCGCTTCCGACTGGGCAGGGCACCGGGTTGGTACTCATGTATCAGCACAAGGAAATATATTAGCTGGACCAGACGTGGTTGATATGATGGTAGAGGCCTTTGAGATGACAGATGGACATCTATCATTTCGCCTTCAGGCCGCTCTTGAAGCGGGACAAGCTGCTGGTGGTGATAGTCGGGGTATGCAGTCGGCAGCGATGATCATCGTAAAGGAAGACGGCGGGGTTTGGCTCAACAATGATGTCGTACTGAGGCTCCAGGTTGATGACTCTGATAATCCGATTGCAGAGCTTCGGCGGCTTGTTGAACTGGCTGCCCGCCAGCGGGACCGGACCAGGGGTCGCTAGCTGTTCGAGCTAGCCCCCAGGAGTTGATTGTGTGCCTTGGTTAGGGGGCTTCTATGAGAGTTTGTGATTCACGAGGCCTGTTAGAAGGAAACTGCTCAGCTCAGCAGTGCTCTTCGTATGCAGCGCGCAAATCATTCGCAATGTCTTCTGGATTCCGACCCTCAATGAGGTGACGCTCCATGAAATAAACGAGGTCCCCATCCTTAAAGAGCGCGACTGAGGGGGATGATGGCGGAAAGCCGACAATGTACTCACGCGTTCGCTCCGTAGCTTCCATGTCCTGGCCGGCGAAGACTGTCGTAAGTACTTCAGGCTTCTTCTCCCCCTGTAGCGACATATATACCGCAGGACGCATCATCGCTGCGGCACAGCCACAAACTGAATTCACCGCTACGAGAGTGGTTCCCTTGTCTGTGCTGAGCACGGTGTCGACCTCTTCAGGCGTCTTCATCTCACTGAAGCCGACTCGTACGAGGTCCTGACGCATGGGTGCTATCATCATCTCCGGGTACGGCATGGTTTAGCTCCTGGTGGTGTATCTGGAGCCAAACTTACCCATGACGGGGCTTGGGTTCCACCGGTGGGCTTGAGCGACACCGTTGCAGCAGCACGGTTGGGCGGCCACCTTTTTGTTATGCCAGCCGCGACCCAGATCGTGCGACTCAACGTCAACGGTGACCTAAGAGAGATTGGAGTGCCGATGCACTTTACTCTTCTGGAAGCCTTGAGGTACGAGCTTGGCCTCACCGGTTCTAAGCAGGGATGTGATAAAGGTGACTGTGGTGCCTGCACGGTCATCCTAGACGGACGACCCACATTATCCTGCATCACTCCGGTCTGTGAGGCCGAGGGACATAGCATCATGACGGTTGAGGGTTTGGCTGATACAGATGGCCCTCACCCGTTACAGGATGCATTCGACTTACATGGCGCAGCCCAGTGTGGGTTCTGTACCCCAGGGATCCTATGTTCTGCTGCAGCTCTCCTGGAACAGACAATTTCTCCTTCTAGGAAAGAGATCAAGGAGGCTTTATCCGGAAATCTTTGCCGATGCACAGGCTACTCTAAGATCTATGACGCTGTGATGAGCGCAGCGCAAAGGCTGCAAGTTGAAGCTCATCTAGATGGGTCATCACAATGATCAAGAATACACGTAAGTCTCAGTCGGACTTAGCGTTAATCGGTACACCGATGCGAAAGATAGAGGGGCTTGATAAGTCTACTGGTCGGGCAGTTTATACAGATGATATAGTGCTTCCGGGGATGCTTCACGGAAAAATCCTTAGATCGCCCTATCCTCACGCTCGGATTGTGTCGATTGACGTGTCAGAGGCGAAAAAACTAGAAGGTGTGCACGCGGTCATTACGGGCGAAGACATTCCGACGAAATACGGCATTATCCCTTGGACTGCGGACGAGTATCCTTTATGTACGGACCGTGTGCGATATATAGGTGATGGAGTCGCTGCGGTAGCTGCCGTGGACGAGGATCAAGCAATTCGTGCTCTAGAGTTGATACAGGTCGAGTATGAGGAGCTCCCAGCATTTCTTGACCCCTACGAAGCGCTGGCAGCTGATGGATCAACTCCATATGTACATGAACCCAAGAAAGAAGGTGGGAACGGCAATGTGACGAAGCAGGTGCAGCTGGAGTTCGGGGAAGTTGATGAACTCATGGTTGGGTCGGATGTGATTGTAGAAGGCCAATACTTTTTTGAAGGAAGTACGCATACACCGATTGAGCCTCACTGCGCCATCGGATTATGGGACGGAGTGGGTAAGCTGACGGTTTGGTCAGCTACTCAGGTGCCACACTATTTGCACAGAGAACTGGCTCGAGTTTTAGAACTAGATCCAGCACGCGTGAGGGTGCTCCAGCCACTAGTGGGTGGAGCTTTCGGTGGAAAGAGTGAGCCATTCGACTTGGAGTTCTGCGTGGCCAAGCTCTCAATGTTGGCAGCTCGCCCAGTGAAGATCCTCTATACTCGTGAGGAAGTGTTCTACGCTCACCGTGGTCGGCATCCCTTCCATATGAAGTATCAAATGGGTAGCACGAACGAAGGGAAGCTCACCTCAGTTAACGCCGAAATTCTACTTGATGGTGGAGCCTACGCCTCATTCGGTCTTGTGACGACATACTATGCTGGACAACTACTGTGCGCTCCTTACTCGATGCCAGCATATCGTTTTGATTCAACGCGATTGTATACAAATAAGCCGGCATGTGGCCCGAAGCGTGGACATGGATCAGTACAGCCACGCTTTGCGTTCGAGATCCAGATTGACAAACTCTCCGAGAAAGTAGGTTTAGACCCGTTTGAATTCAGGCGCCGGAACTTTATTGGCTCAAACACACGCACGGTGAATGAAATGCGGGTCACGTCGAACGGGTTCCTAGAGTGCCTCGAGTCAGTTGAGCGTGCGAGTCGTTGGCGTCGCAAGTTTCGACGACTCCCGTTTGGTCGAGGAGTAGGCGTCGCCGGGTCCACTTATATCTCTGGAACCAACTACCCGATTTATCCTAACGAGATGCCACAGTCTGGTGTGCAGATGCAAGTCGATCGCTCAGGACGAGTATCTGTTTTTAGTGGAGCGAGTGAGATTGGACAGGGATGTGATTCGATGGTTGCCTACATCGCTGCGGAAGAGCTCGGTGTACCTCTCGAATACGTGAGGGTGCTTCGCGGGGATACCGACTTCACGCCAGTAGATTTAGGAGCGTATTCTAGTCGGGTAACGTTTATGCTAGGCAACGCGGCGATTGATGCCGCAACCAAGTTGCGGGAGATGGTCCAGAAAGCGGTTGCGGGGGAGTGGGAGGTAGAGGTTAGCGAGGTCCTGCTGGCTGGAGGGATGGCGATGTGGGCACCCGACACTGAACGGCAGATGCCGATCCGGGAAGCCTTCAACCTCGCAGAGTCGGCATTTGGGACATTAGGTGCTACGGGATGGTATAACACGCCAAAAGATATTCATGGCGAATATAGAGGAGGTACGATTGGTGCCTCGCCTGCTTATTCGTTTACGGCGCATGTGGCCGAAGTTGAGGTTGATGTCGAGACGGGTGTGGTTGAAGTCGAAAAGATTTGGATTGCACATGACTGTGGTCGGGCACTCAACCCGGTTTTGGTAGAAGGTCAAATGGAGGGCTCTGCCTACATGGGCTTTGGTGAGGCCCTCATGGAGGAGCAGATCTTTAAGAGTGCTGAACAGGGGCGAGCTGGGCTACACAACGCTCCATCGCTTCTCGACTACCGCATCCCGACTAGCCTCGACACCCCAGAATTAGAGTCATTGATTGTGGAATCAATCGATCCAGAGGGTCCGTATGGAGCCAAAGAGGCGGGTGAGGGTCCCCTTCACCCTTCGATTCCTGCCATAGCAAATGCGATTTATGACGCAATTGGGGTTCGGGTGGACAGACTGCCTTTTTCCCCGCCAAACATGTGGCGGGCAATTGAAAGAGCCAGAGAAGCCGGTACGCTGGGTGTCCCACAACTTCCCGATGGTCCTCAGGTAGCTACTGGGAAGCCACAAACCAAAACAGTCTCCTCAAGATCATGAAACTGCATCCTCTTTTACCGGGATTGCTAGCGATCGTGGTTGTGATATCGACAACACTGCTCCTATTTCGTTCCCCGCCAAGCAGCCATAGCGAGCTAGTAGCTACAGAAACGGATGTGGAAGGGGACGCACGAGACCGTAGTTCCTGGAATGAAGAGGATTGGTCGATTTTTGAGACGAAGGTCTCATGGGCGCTAGGACAAGGTCTGGATACCCTTTCAGTTGGCAGAGTAATGGCCAAAATAGGACGTTCTTTTGTCGGGACGGCCTATGTGCCCGGAACACTTGAGGTAGAGGGGCCAGAGAGCCTCGTGATCAATTTCCGGGGCCTTGATTGTGTGACCTTTGTCGAAAATGTCTTCGCGATGTCACGATTCGTGCGTGCGGCAGGAGCACGAACACTTCTTAGAGACCGCAAGTCCGCCGAGGACTTCTACGAGTCTCTTTTGAGCGAACACCGCTACAGGAATGGTCAAGTCAAGGGTTACCCCAGTCGGTTGCATTACTTCAGTGATTGGGTTGGTGACAACCACCGAAGAGGCCTCGTACACGACATTAGTACAGAGCTTCAGGGAATCATTGATTCCGAGGCAATTGACTTCATGTCTACCCATCCTGACGCGTATGCTCAGTTAGTAGACACGTCGAATGTGTCGTTGATCAAAGAAACGGAAGGGCGCTTAAGTCTCACGGGCCGAGTTTATATTCCAGAAGACAGAATCCATGAGGTAGTCCGGGATATTCATGACGGTGACATTATCGCGGCGACCAGTACACTGGCCGGGCTTGACGTCGCCCATACTGGGCTAGCGCTTTGGATTGATGAAACCTTGCATCTTCTTCATGCACCACTCGTGGGAGAGGCAGTGCAGATCAGTGAGACTTCACTTGCAGAGCGTATAAATACGATAGAGGGACAGGACGGCATCATTATCGCTCGCCCTCAAGACGCACCACGCCGAGGTGCTCCATCAGCAAGGGAAGGGTGATGTGCTGAGATTGCCCCCTTTCGTCTACCACAGGCCCGTGTCGGTGGCTGAGGCCACAGGACTCATGGATCAGTATGCGGAGGAAGCCATGTATGTGGCCGGTGGAACGGACCTGATCCCAAATATGAAACATAGGCTCTTTGAGCCGACCCATCTTATTGCGTTGAAGAGTGTGAGTGAGCTGAGTGGAATCCGTGAGGAGAACGGCTATCTCCGGATTGGTGCAGCCGAAACACTTGCAGAAGTGGCCCGCCATCAAGAGGTAAAGAAGCTATTTCCTGCCCTTTCAGATGCGGCGGGTCATGTAGCGGGTCCGCAGCTTAGGAACTCGGGAACAATCGGTGGAAACCTCTGCCTTGATACTCGATGCACCTACTACAATCAGACATCATTTTGGCGTGGTGCATTGGGCTATTGCCTTAAGAAAGACGGCACGGTTTGCCACGTTACCAGTGTTGGCAAGAAATGTGTCGCAGCTCACTCAGCTGATACACCACCAGTACTTATGACCCTTGGGGCGACAATCACTCTTGCTGGGCCGCAGCGAAAACGTCGAGTCCCTATAGAAGAGTTTTTTATAGCAGATGGTATATGCAATACGCGGAGGACTCCGGTTGAAATAGTCACTGAAATCCGCATTCCACTCAGTGCGGCCAAACTAAGACAGGGATATGCGAAGCTTCGGCAACGTAAGTCGATAGACTTCCCTCTCCTGACTGTAGCTGTGTCTGCAGATATCGAAGGGGATGGAACCATTCAGTCAATCAACGGAGTGATTACAGCCCTCGGCGCGCGCCCTCGTACTCTCTCGGGATGGGATGATCTTGCTGTGGGAGGCACCTTAGATGCTGACATGATTGATGGACTTGCTGAACGTGCTCATGAGCAGTGTCATCCATTAGAGAATCTAATTGTTGATGCAGACTGGAGACGTGCGATGGTACCTGTATACGTGAAACGTGTCCTGGAGAGGTTGCGTATCAACTGAGGGTACATCGCGTGTCGAACTCTTTGGTCAAGCCACCCACACACGCTTTTCGATAATGCTATCACCTGATTCCTAAGGGATCCGGACAATCCTCGCTTCTGCGTGTGTCAGACAGCTGGGTGATCTCCCAGTGATCACCGTTTAGAAGTAACTCAATAGAGTTTACGCCGCAGTGGGAGATCACACCCTCGAGGTAGAAGGTGTATGGTACCCAAGCTGACGAAATGTTTTCATCGATTTGGATATCCACCTCATAAACTTGCTCATCCCAGCTTCCGCCAGATTCACCAATAGCACCGATCCACTCAGCCACCGACGGGGTGCTGATTTCCGAAAGGCCATCTCTTGATCTCACGACGGCGAAACGTGCGTTCTCTGCAAATACGGCAGCGACCATAGCAGGATCCGCGGCACGCATCCCATCAAAGACCTGCTGGACTGCCTCCATGACTTGAGTTTCTTGGCTTTGTCCAGCAGCAGTTTTGGTCTCCGCAACGAGCATGGTGCAAATGGCTATCACCATAGTGACTCTGCGCATCCTGGTGCTCCCTTTTTATCCACAGGTGAGTCTGCTTTATTCAGTCTAGGCGGGAAGTTGGTGAAGCAAAACTGCTCGCAACATCATAATTTTCATGGTTGCTTCAAATTTGGACGGGAAGACTCGCATGACAGACTCGGAACTAGCACCTCGCAAACCAGACAATACCATCACGGTGGTCTCTGAGTTAATGATGCCTAATCAAGTGAATAATCTGGGGCATGTTTTTGGTGGCGAACTACTTTCAATGGTCGATCGAGCAGCCGCGGTAGCAGCGATGCGGCATGCAGGTGGGCCCTGTGTGACTGTTTCTATAGATCGCGTCGACTTCAAAGAGCCAATCTACACGGGAGAACTAGTTACCTGCACGGCAAGGGTACGGTTCGTAGGGCGCACTTCTATGGAAGTTGGCGTCGAAGTTGTTGCTGAAAACCTGCAAACCGGCGTAGAGCGACTTACGAACAGCTGCCTACTCACTTTTGTGGCTATCGATGAAAAACATCGGCCACGTCGGGTAGCTCCGCTCGACCTTTCCGATCCCGATGACGAGAGAAGGTTCCGTGAAGGTAAGAGGCGCCGGGAAGTGCGAGAGGAACTCGACAAGGAACTTGAGGCAGCAGAATGATATCGTTGGACCCTGGGCCTACCACTTCACGATAAGACTGTGGCTTCCGCTTGCTTGTTTAGGGCCCCACATGAAGAGCTAGCGCCGTTCCACTACCATAGCGAAGCCCATGCCGCCTGCAGCGCAAGCAGTGATCAATCCAAACTCGATGTCTCGGCGGACCATTTCGTTTAGAAGGGTAATGGTTAGGCGCCCTCCCGTTGCTCCAAATGGGTGACCAATTGAAAGAGAGCCGCCCATCACATTGATAAGGTCTGGGTCCGGATGACCAACGGCGGCACTTCGACCTAGTTCGTTTTCAGCGAACTGTTTCGAAGCTAGGGCCTGTAGGTTCGATAGGACTTGGGCTGCGAATGCTTCGTGCATCTCCATTAGGCCAATATCTTTCATTTCAAGCCCGGCCCGATCGAGTGCGAGTGGCACAGCGTATGCAGGGCCTTGCAGGAGTTGGCCGGAGGGATCGAGAGCAGCCCATGCCCAACTCCGCACATACCCCATAGGCTCAATACCTTCGCTGCGCATCTTCTCTTCATTCATAAGGACGACTGCAGAAGCCCCATCAGTCAGGGGGGAAGAATTTCCAGCTGTGACTGAGCCATGCACCCGATCAAACACCGGACGGAGGACGCCTAGCTTCTCTAAGGAAGAGTCCGTGCGTATTCCGTTGTCCTTTGAAACCACGTTCTCGAAATCTGGTGGCACGTATACTGTGCTAATTTCCTCAGGCATCCTCCCGTCTTCTGCCCCTACCGCCGCTAATTGATGTGAACGAAGGGCCCATGCATCCTGTTTCTTTCGGGAAATGTGGTTCTCTTTCGCCATGCGCTCAGCAGCTGCACCCATAGTTTCACCTGTGGTAGGCTCAGCGATGGCAGGGGCTACCGGCACGAAGTCTCTTGGGCGCAACTTGGAGAACGGACTAACGCGATCACGGAAGCTCTTCCCTTTCGCCGCAGTTACCAGAGCATTCGAGAACTTGTCACTGACTGTGATAGGGATTCGTGAAAGGGACTCTGACCCTCCTGCAATGACCACATCAGTTTCGCCGATCTCAATAAGATGTGTGCCATCAGTGATTGCCTGGTTCGCTGATGTGCAGGCTCTAGAGACTGTGACTGCAGGTACTCCTTTCGGGAGTACAGCGAGGCCAACCTCACGAGCGATGTTTGGTGCTTTCGGATCGTGTACCACGGTACCATAGATGAGCTGGTCCACTTCTGTTCCCTGAAGACCACTGCGTGCTAGGGCGTCGCGGACTGCGTACTTCCCGAGATCAATCGCCGTAAGACTTCTAAAGTCAGTTCCTGATCGGACGAACGGAGTGCGTGCTCCTGCGACGATCGCCGTCTTCATCCTCAACCTATCCGTCTGGCCCAGCCGCCATAGAGTTGGCCCAGTCAGGCACCATCGACGGGTCAATTCCGAACACTGTAGTGCCCACGAGTAGTACTATCGCGGTAATCACGAGAACCCCGATCAAATTCAGGAAGATCCCGATACGGACCATCTCTTCGATCGAAATCCGCTCGCTCCCAAACACGATCGCATTCGGGGGAGTCGCAACCGGCATCATGAAGGCGCAAGAAGCGGAAATAGTGGCTGGGATCATGAGCAAGAGCGGGTGAGTCCCCGTTACTACAGCGACTGCAGCAAGCACAGGGAGAATCATCTCGGTTGTAGCAGTGTTACTTGTTAGCTCTGTCAGAAACGTGATCATCACGCAAGTCAGCATGATCATAGCAAATGTCGGCAGGTTACCAAGAGCCTGCAATTGCTCTCCAATCATGGTTGCAAGTCCAGTTTGTTGCAGGCCTGCAGCTAGAGCAAACCCACCACCAAACAAGAGTACGATATTCCAGGGTAGCCTAGGTATCACGTCGGGACCCATGATTCGCTTATGGCCCTTCGTGCGGTCCCGAGTTGGGACCAGGAATAGAATAGCTGCCATGGCTATGGCGACTGTTCCATCATCTACCATCTCGGGGAAGGGCAGCAGTCGAGACCAGCCGGGGATGCTTGCAAAGCCAAGATTTAGGTCTACACGAAGTACCAACAGGATGGCAAACATTGTGAAGACCGCCAGAACAACTTTTTCCTCGAAAGACATCTCCCCGAGTTGGCTGCGTTCCCTGTCAACGACGACTCGGTCAACGGTAAGGTCCCGGGGTGTGCGGTAGAAGACCTGTGTGATTAGCACCCAAATGATCCCGATCATGATCACGCCGATGGGCACACCTAAAACGATCCATTGTCCGAATGCAATCGAAGGGGCATCCGGAAACAAGATCTCAAATATTCGTACCAGCGAGAGATTGGGAGGGGTACCCAGGAGTGTCATTAGGCCTCCGACGGAGCACGCGTACGCGATCCCGAGCATGAGGCCAACTGAGAACGAATGAGTTTTTTCTGCCCCGAAATCGTTTTCGATTTGAAGAACAATTGCTAGGCCGATCGGAACCATCATTACTGCAGTGGCTGTATTCGAAATCCACATCGATAGAAATGCTGAGGCGATCATAAAGCCCAAGATGATTCGCGATGGGCCTGAGCCGACCACGTGTATGATATTTAAGGCAATTCTTCGGTGCAGATTCCATTTCTCCATTGTTAGGGCAATCATGAAGCCACCAATGAAGAGTACGATAATGTCGTTGAAATAAATGGGTGCTATAGCATCCCCACCCATAATCCCGAGCATTGGGAAAAGGACTAGAGGTAAGAGGGCAGTAGCGAACAGTGGAATCGAATCAGTCACCCACCAGATTGCCATCAATACTGCTACTGCTGCCATCTTGCTTGCAGCTTCATTCGTGCCATCGATTGGGAATAATATCAGAAAAATGAAGGACATGAGTCCCAACCAGAGCCCTATCGCTCTTGCCCTGTCATTTCGTTGGCTTTGAATCGCCATGAGCTTCCTTAAGACGACTTTTGTACGTGATCGTGTGATGCCCGCTTGTGTTTCCTAGAGGCAGCTACGAACTGTCTTATAGCTAGGAGGAAGACGGGAGCAAGCTCGCGGGAAAAGCGAGTGACGTCTAGGGAAGAAGGGGTCCAATCAAGCCCCCTTTTCCCGAGTTATTGTCGGTAGGATGAATGAAGGGAAAACGGTGAGACAAAGCTGACTGAAGAGCGCGCGGAGATGGGTCGTCAGCTCTTCTAGCTAACGTGCTTCAGCTGGCTCAAGACGAACAATTCCGGTTGCCCCACCCCTGCGGTCGTCAATAGCCAAGTAGATGTATCCATCAGGTCCCTGGCGGACATCACGAACCCGTCCCATCCGCTGGAAGAGTGTTTCCTCATTGAGAACAGTTTGCCCATCGATGGTGAGGCGTGCGAGTTGCTCCCCTCCCAGGCCACTTACAAACATATTACCACGCCACTCTGGAAACTGGTCACCAGTGTAGATCATCAGTCCTGAAGTCGCGATTGAAGGAACCCAAAAGTGTTTTGGAGATTCCATCCCTTCCTTTCGGGTACCTTCATGGATTGTCGTGCCACTTCCGTAATTGACCCCATAACCGATTACGGGCCAACCATAATTCCTTCCAGGAAGGATCACATTCAATTCATCTCCACCCTGCGGTCCATGTTCGTTTGCCCACAAGTCTCCGGTCACGGGGTGGAACGCGAGGCCCTGAGGATTACGGTGCCCGTAGCTCCAGATTTCTCCGAGTGCCCCAGCTGTGCCTACGAATGGGTTGTCTGCCGGGATGCGGCCGTCCTCGTGTAAACGGACAACGACCCCATGGTGGTTTGATAGATCTTGAGATGGATGTGCGTATAAATCTCCTCGCGACGGCGCCTGGCGATCACCGGCTGTAATGAAAACGTAACCGTTGCCGTCGAATGCTATCCGGGAACCGTAGTGTCCGCGGCCAACTGCTTGCGCAGAAAAGAGTTCGTCGATGTTTGTTAGGGCATCGTTCTGGAATGTGCCCCTGATAAGCACAGTTCTCGCACCCTCGAGGTCAGTGTAGGGCTTTGAGTAGGTGATATAGATCAAGCGGTTCGTTGCAAAATCCGGATGTGGTTGGACATCCATTAGGCCGCCTTGTCCTTGTGCCAATACTTCAGGTACACCTGGCACCGCATCCGGCAGCAATCTTCCTTCACGGACGATCCTTAGTCTCCCGGCTTTTTCTGTAACCAGGATATCACCGCCCGGTAGGAAGGCGATCCCCCATGGGTTTTGGAGGCCTGTGGTTACTGGTACCACTCGGTAGTCATGCAATGTTGACCGGTGGATCTGTGCCGAGGAGTCGTCAGGACCGGCAGCAGCTATGAGAAGGCTTAAGGCGATTAAGACAGTCGGAGTTCGGGCCATCGGTCAGTTTCCTCAAAATGCAAAAACGAGTAGTCCCCGGATCGTTTATTAGGGGCGGCTATTGCTGATCTAAGCCCCACTAGGCTTGGTCGTCAACGCCATGGGGCCGTATGGCTTATGCTAAAAAGGTTTGCGGGTAGCCAGTTTGGACGGTAACCTGAGTATGAGATCTTATATTGAATGGTAGGACTAAGGGCATTTAGGAGGCTTATGATGGCTGAGATCCAAGTCGATCGGAAAAAGTTTCTCGCGACAGTGGGAGCAGGAGCTCTAGCGGCGATGACGCCTGAGGATAAGGCGGAAGAGCTCGAGCACTACATGATCGATCTTCTTGAGGGCCATGATCATGATCATGGCCATGGCCATGGATCTCACGAGACGGAAGAAGACCAGGAGCAGGTGAGGCCACCCCGTGGTACCGGAAACCTCTTCCAGCCAAACGGTCGTGTGTTCGAACCAATGCCTGACAAGCCCACACTAGTGGATTTCTTCAACCTTAGGTTTGCTCCAGCTCGGCATGTTTTGCAGAGTGCCAATTATGCGCTTCAGACCGGACAACCTGAAGAAACTGTTCTCGCTTGCCTGCTGCACGATGTTGTACAGAATCTCATTAAAGTCGATCACGGTTGGTGGGGTGCTCAACTAGTTGAACCTTATGTTGATGAGCGTGTGGCCTGGGCTATCCGGTACCATGCGGCGCTCCGGTTCTATCCAGACGAGTCAGTGGGATATGAGTATCCAGAGATGTACAACCGGATCTTCGGTGAAGACTACATCCCAGAGCCCTACATAGAGCGTGATTACCAGCATGCTCGAGCTCATAAGTGGTATATGGATGCTCGCTTGGTGACCCTGAACGATACTTATGCATTCCAGGACGGTGTGGATGTTTCAATAGAACCATTCATCGACATCATTGGGCGCCACTTCAAGCAACCCAAGGAAGGTTTGGGATACGGAGGTACGCCCTCGTCTCACATGTGGCGGACCATCGCGAATCCGAACCAACCTCTGTAGAACTTTTTAAGTACAGTTCTGCGGCCAGCCTTTATTGGCTGAACCTAGCACAGCCAATTTTATGGGTTGATCGAGCTTTATACTTTGGTGTGTAGTGGTGTGAACTACCTACTCCAACCACGGCCTGAGTTCAGAGAGTGACTATGAGCAAAGAGCCAGGCCAAGAGGACGTTCTTATCGCCGAGTACGTGTACCGTCATGAAGCTGAGTTTAGCGCTGGGTTCTTAGCTGATGCTGGGATTCCGTTCCGTGTACAAGCCGATGATGCAGGTGGCGCGTATGGTGGGATGACCTTTACGTCTGCTGCACGGATTTGGGTGCGTTCCGAGGACGCTGAGAAAGCCAGAGAAATCCTTGAAATCACGCCTGATCCTCCTGTAATTGTTCAAGTGGATGATTTAGACGAGCAAAGGTCTGGCTAACTGGTGCAAGCCGTCAGTTTCAATGTCACGATTCCGGGTTATCTCCTGGGCAAGGGTCTCGGGAAGCTTACCGAATCCGCAGTGTTTGGTGGCCTTAGTGGTCTGCGTTACGGCAACATCACTGAACCATCCCTGCCGGCGGACGATTGGGTACGGCTTGAGATCCTCAAAGCGGGTATTTGTGGATCAGATGTTGGCACGCTCACGTTCAAGACTAGTCCTGCGATGGAGCCCTTTAGCTCTTTCCCGGCAGTTCTTGGCCATGAGATTCTGGCTCGAGTTATAGAAGTCGGCGGAGCTGTAAGGAGTGTTGAGCCAGGCCAGAGAGTTGCAGTGAGTCCTGTTATTTCTTGCAAAATGAGGGGTTTTAGGGCAGAAGAAGAATGCCCCTCCTGTAGCACCGGATGGCCAGCTACTTGTGAACAGGCAGGTGAGCAGGGAAGAATTCTAGTCGGCGACGAGCCGCTCCTCCGCGGTATGACCGTCGGATATCATGGATCGCTCCCAGGCGGGTGGGCCGAGCGTATGATTGCGCACGAAACCCAATTATTTCCCGTGAATGATAGCCTTAACGATAGGACGGCCGCTCTTATTGAGCCCCTGGCTGTTGGGATGCATGCCGCGCTGGGATCTAGACCGTTTGGTTCTGGGCCTGCACTCATAATTGGTAGTGGCCCGATAGCGCTTGGAGCTGTTTGGTCCCTACGTGCCGCGGGCTATCAGGGTGAAATAATAGCTCAGATCAAGAGGGCCCATGAGGCAGAAATTGCACTCAGTCTTGGTGCGAGTGATGTAGTATCTCCTGGAGACGAAGCGCGCCAAGCGATCGTCAACACGGGTGCAAGTGGCTACATGCCGATTCTCGGTAATGAAGTGTATGCGGGTGGAGGCTTCCCGCTGATCCTTGACTGTGTGGGTAGCAGGCAGACCATCGAGCAAGCATTGCGCTTTGCAGCGCCCCGAGGCCGAATCGTAATGTTGGGTTGTGCTGCTGAAATCCGAAAAATCGACTTGACATTCATGTGGGCCAGAGAGTTAGACGTGAAAGGCTATGTGTGCTATGGGATTGAGGAATGGAGAGGGGAAAGGAAGCATACATTTCAAATCACTCATGACATGCTTGTAGAGACCGGAGCGCCCGTGCAAAACATGGTCACTCACGTTTACCCGCTAGCACAGTACCAACAGGCACTCTCGACAGCTGCTACGCGAAGTAAAACAGGTTCTATAAAGGTTTTACTGGATCCTACAGCGCGCTGACATGAGTAGGCCGCGCATCCTTGTTGTCGGGGGCGGAGTAATCGGTGTGAGCTGTGCTTATGCGCTTGCTAAGGCAGGTGCCCATGTTCATCTGCTAGAGAGAGATGCGATCGGTTCTGGTGCTTCAGGAGGAAACGCAGGAACCGTAGCGGTAGGCCATCCGCCACTCAATCGGCGAGGTCGACTGAGGCAGATTGTGCTCTCGTTATTGGACGAAGGAAGTCCTCTTTACATCCCACCCCGTTGGGATCCAAGCCTGTGGAAGTGGCTCCGAGACTTCGCTCGTTATTGTACGGATGAGCATGTAGAAGAGTGTATGCAAGTGATGGCTCCACTGGGGAAAAACGCACTCCAGACCTTTGACGACATCATCGAGGAAGAAGGGATTGACTGTGAATATATCCGGAGCGGGTACTACAAAGTGTGTGAAACCGAACCAGGGTTAGAGGCTGCGCGAAATCAAGCAATAGCGATCGAAGCATACGGCTACCATCCAGAACACATTGGCTCAGACGAGTTAAGGCAACGGGAGCCTGAGTTCAGTTCTGACCTCCGAGGTGGGATCCATTATCCCGAGTCCCGCAGTTTGGATCCGCTGAAGTTTCTGAAAGCGTTAACAGAGAGAGCCAAGTTACGTGGGGCTCTGATTTCAGAAGGAGTGAGTGCCCTAGGGGTGTCTATCATCTCAGGACGTGTTGTAGGTCTGCGCACGAATGAAGGGGACGTTGGTGCTGATGCGGTAGTTTTAGCGACAGGCCCATTTAGTGCAGACATCTTAGGGGAGGTTGGAATCCAATTACCACTGCAGCCCGGCAAGGGCTACCATCGCGACTACGCCACAGGGCCTGGTGGCGCTCCCCAGATCAAGCTTCCGTGTGAACTCAGTGAGGCTTCCGTGTTTTGTACACCAATGGGAAATTTTGTCCGTTTTGCCGGTACAATGGAGTTTTCAGGATTTAATCAGGAGATGCCCACCCCGAGGCTAGATCAGTTGACGAATGCTGCTCGAAGATGCTTTCCTGCGTTCGGAGGTGATGGCATAAAATCAGAGTGGTGCGGGTTGCGGCCGATGGCATCCGATGGAATGCCAATTATAGGGTCCATAGGGGATATCAATGGGCTGAGCATCGCAACCGGACACGGCATGCTGGGGCTTACTCTTGGGCCAATAACAGGACAAATGATTGCTCGAGAGATTCTAGATCCAGATGCGCCAAAGTTAAGGAAACTATCCCCTGATCGGTTCCGTGATCCGCACTAGTGAATACAAAGAACCTCTAGATCTTTTTTTGAAGAGTCTCACAGATCCAGGGGGATGACTTCTGGATGCACTTTGCTGTTCGCCTCACTGCCATCGACTCCTATGCCCTCAAGAGTTAGAAGGGCAACCTTTGCACGCAGGCCACCACCAAACCCCGTCAGACGACCATCCGCTCCTACGACCCGATGGCAGGGTACGACAATGGGAATGGGATTTGCGCCCACAGCCTGTCCGACAGCCCGAGCCATATTCGGTTTGCCAATATCCTTAGCTATTAGACCATAGGAGACGATATGTCCGTATTTGATCTTGAGTAAGCGATCATAAACTTCATTCTGGAAGCTGGTGGTTATTCCTCCAAAGTCGAGTTTAAGATCAAATGCAGTACGGTCCTTCTGAAAATATTGTTCGAGTTGTTCCACAGCACTCTTAAGATTAGATGGCCAGGACCCAGGCGGGTCCGTATGGCGATCACGAGGAAGCGGTCCGAATTCAATTCGACGCACACCAACTTCTGAAACCCATACCGTGAGGGGTCCTGCTCTTGTATTAGCCAGGTGGGCTGAATGAACGTCGTGGGGAGTAATCAGATGTTTTCTTCTTTTGCGTATGTCTTAAGAGCTTCTTGCAAGGCATCGAAACCGATAAGCGCGCATTTTATACGCACGGGGAACTTACTCACGCCCTGTAAGGCTCGAAGGTCCTTCAGTCTTTTATCCTTTGCTGCATCAGGATCGCCCTGCATCATTTTCGTGAAACACTCTGCCAAGATTTCCGCATCCGCAAGTGAGCAGCCATAGAGTAGGGTGGTCATCATGCTTATCGATGCTTGAGAAATTGAGCATCCTTGGCCGACAAACTTAGCCTCTTCGATTTGGTCGTCCTTAATGCGCAACTGTAGTCGCACTTCATCACCACAAACCGGATTGGCCATGTGGATTTCCACAGACTTCTCTTCAAGTTCAGCCTTATTCCTCGGGTTACGGTAATGCTCAAGGATCAGCTGTTGATAGAGAGAGTTGAGCTGTGGTGTCTCCATTAGGCAAATATACTGCGAACCTGCTCGAGACCCTCTATGAGCCGGTCGATATCACTCTCTGTATTGTACAAGTAAATCGATGCGCGAGCGGTGGCTGAGATTCCGAAATGTTGCATCGCTAATTGTGCACAGTGGTGCCCTGCACGCACAGCAATGCCCTCTGAGTCAAGAATGGTCGAGATGTCGTGCGGATGAGCATCACCGAGGGTGAACGAGATTAAGGCTGAGTGTTCGTCAGGCGACTGAGGGCCATAAATACAAATGCCATCCACCTTGTTCATTCGTTCCAAGGCATATCCTAGGAGTTTATGTTCATGCTCTGCTATCGCATCCATACCAACTTCAGAAAGAAAGTCAATCGCTGCTCCCATGCCGATTGCTCCAGCGATATTAGGTGTGCCGGCTTCGAATTTGTGTGGAACTGTAGCCCAACTACTCTCGTCTCGCCCAACAAAGTGGATCATTTCACCACCACCCTGGTATGGCTCCATCGAGTCAAGTAGATCTCGTCTCGCCCAAAGCGCCCCAATCCCTGTCGGACCGCACATTTTGTGTCCGCTGAAAGCGTAGTAATCTACCCCGAGATCCTTGACGTCTACCTTCATATGGACTGCTCCCTGAGCACCATCAACTAAGACGAGCGCTCCGACCTCATGCGCTGCTGCTGCTACTCTCTTCACGGGGTTCACCGTTCCAAGAGCGTTCGACACATGGCTAATCGCGACAATCTTTGTCCTGTCTGTCAGTAGGTGAGGAAGTTCATCTAAAATCCATCGTCCCTGCTCATCGAGCTCGATATATTTGATTACCGCACCGGTCCGTCGAGCGAGAAGTTGCCAAGGGATGATATTTGAGTGGTGTTCCAACACCGAGATCAGGATTTCGTCCCCTTCGCCGACGTTATCGAGTCCCCATGCGCTAGAGACAAGGTTGATGGCTTCAGTTGTTCCTCGTGTCCAAACGATCTCTGAGGGCTCGTTTGCCCCAACCCAACTAGCGACCTTAGCCCGCGATTCCTCATATGCTACTGTTGCGCGTCTGGACAACTCATGGATTCCACGGTGGACATTTGAATTGTCGTCCTCGTAGTAGGATCGCAGTGCGTCTAGCACGACCTTGGGCTTTTGTGACGTTGCGGCATTATCCAGATAAACAAGTGGTCGACCGTTGACGGCCTGTTCAAGTGTCGGGAATTCCCGGCGGATCATGACCGGGTCGAATGTGGCTGTGGTCATCGGAAAATCAGCTTAGATCAATGTAAATCTCATCGTTCTGGATCTGGACTGCAAAGGACTTAACGGGCCGTATAGCCGGTAAGCTCTTGTTACGGCCTGTGGCGCATTCGAACCGGGCCCCGTGATAGATACACACCAGATCCTCACCTTCCAGTTCTCCATCTGAGAGCGGGTATTCCTCGTGAGAGCATTCATCTTCGAGCGCAAAGATGTCCCCGTCGACATTAGCCAGCACGACAGGGGTGCCTTCGACCATAACGGCCTTCAGGGTGCCGATGTCACAATCGGCGACTGCCGCGACACGTACCCAGCTAGACATGAGCACTGCAGCTAGAAAAGAGTCTCACGTATTTTGCCCTTGAGTTTTGATGGTCACTGTTCGTGGTGGGATAGCTTCTCTTCAATTACCCGAGTGACTTTTTCAACAACGCCACCAAGCGGGAGCTTGGAGAGAACTTCTCCCAGAAAACCGAGGACCACCAGCCTCTCGGCCTGGATCCGGCTAAGGCCCCTACTCATAAGATAGAATTTCGCATCGGAATCGAGTTCGCCGATTGTCGCGCCGTGCGAACATTTTACGTCATCCGCTTCGATCTCAAGGTTGGGCAGTGAATCGGCTCTAGCGTTTCCGGAGAGTAGTAAGTTCCGATTTGTCTGATAAGCGTCTGTGTGCTGGGCCGTTGGTTGCACCCTGATAATGCCACGGAACACTGCCCGACTCGCTGAGTCGAGGGCACCCTTATAAAGCAAGTCGCTAGCAGTATGTGGTGAAATGTGATCCTGGCTTGTGTTAAAATCGAAGTGTTGGTCGTCGTCTCCGAAGTAAAGCCCGAGCATATCTGAATTCGCACCTTCTCCAAGAAGGCGGGCATTGAGGTCAACACGGGAAACCGAGGCTCCGAGGGCTACGTTGAGCGTATCAAGTGTAGCGTCACGATGAGCGAGAGTGCGCTGAACCGATTGGTAGAATGCACCTCGGCCTAGGCGCTGGACGGATACATACTGTACCTGTGCCCCTTCCTTGGCGATGATCTCCACCGCGTTGGAAGCGAGTGTCTGCTCAGAGAAATCATCGGATAATATTTCGTCAACATATGAAACGCGGCTTGCACCTTCAGCGAGGATTAGGACCCTGCCGAATTGAGCAACGCCAGCCTCACTCAGCCAACGTGTCACTCTAATAGGGGTATCGAGCTGAACTTCTGCTGGCACGTACAAGAAGATTCCATCGCTCCATAGTGCAGCATTTAGTGCAGCAAACTTTCCCTCTTCAGGAGGCACTACTTCGGTTGCAAGGTAGTTGTCCACGAGATCTGGATGTTGTTCTATCGCATCGTGAAGGGAAGAGAGGATCACACCTTTGCCTATCAGGTCAGCCTCAAGATCCGAATGCACAACATGGCCATCGATCACAACGATATGCCCCGAAGCTTGTCGATCTTCTTTCATCGCCTTCTGGAGGCGTTTGGGCCATGCTGTGGGATCGTCCGGTGCGAGTGTGGCTTGTGAAAGTGACAGTGCATCCAACTCCAGCTTCTTTCGGAGATCGGTGTAGCGCCATTCCTCTAGTTTGGTGGTTGGCATAGGAGTTTGTTCGTACAAAGTCCAAGCATGCTCGCGACGCTCACGAAGCCACTCTGGCTCTCCTGTGCACAGGCGCTCAACAGCCTTGAAATTAAGCGCTTCGGTCACACCTTCACTGAGAATAGTGTCAGTCATGTATGGGTGTGGAGTTGGAGTTGGAGTCAGGGTTACCCGACCGATCCTTCCATCTCCAGCTCGATCAGCCTGTTCAACTCGACTGCGTACTCGAGCGGCAACTCTTTAGCGATCGGTTCGATAAATCCGCGGACGATCATGGCCATCGCTTCTTCTTCCGAGATGCCACGGCTGGTAAGGTAGAATAGTTGTTCTTCACCGATCTTAGATACCGAGGCTTCATGACCCACGTTGGCATCGTTCTCCTCGATTTCGATATACGGATAGGTATCGGTACGAGAAGTGTCGTTGATCAATAGTGCGTCACATTCGACGTTCGAACGTGCATGGTGAGCCCCTTCGTGGACCTTACAGAGTCCTCGGTATGTGGATCGGCCATGTCCCTTAGATATCGATTTAGAGATAATCGACGAAGTCGTGTGTGGAGCCGCATGGACAACCTTACCACCGGTATCCTGATGCTGGCCGTCACCCGAATATGCGATCGAGAGAATTTCTCCGTGAGCACCCTCTCCGACCAAATAGCAGGAAGGGTATTTCATCGTCAGCTTTGAGCCCAAATTTCCGTCCAGCCACTCCATGTTTGCGCCTTCGTGTACCAAAGCCCGTTGGGTCACGAGGTTGTACATGTTGTTGGACCAATTCTGGATGGTTGTGTAGCGGAAGCGAGCATTTTTCTTCACAACAATTTCTATAACACCAGAATGGAACGATTCAGTCGAGTAAACGGGCGCCGTACAGCCTTCGATGTAGTGAGCGCTGGCTCCTTCATCGCAGATGATGAGTGTCCGCTCAAACTGGCCCATTCGTTCCTGGTTAACCCGGAAATATGCCTGCAGCGGTGTTTCCAAATGCACACCGGGTGGTATGTATACGAATGAGCCCCCGGACCACACTGCGGCATTCATGGCAGAGAACTTGTTGTCTTGGGTGGGGATCACCGTCCCAAAATACTCACGGAAGAGGTCCGGGTGATTCTTCAGTCCGTCTTCAATTGAATCGAATATTACGCCCTGCTTTGCCCACTCTTCACGGAGTGAATGGTATACCATCTCTGATTCATACTGTGCACCGACACCAGCTAAAACCTTCCGTTCGGCCTCGGGAATACCAAGCTTCTCGAATGTATCCTTGATTTCCTCAGGGACGTCCTCCCATGAGTGCTCCATTCGATCCTGAGGGCGGACATAGAAATAGATTTCGTCCAGTACTTGATCGAGCTCTGAAAGGTTGCCTCCCCACGTCGGCATCGGTTTCGATTCGTAGACCTTGAGTGCCTTCAGGCGGGAGTCGAGCATCCACTCTGGCTCCTCCTTATGGGCTGAGATTTCCCGGACAACTTCCTCTGACAGGCCCTTACGTGCTCGGTAGACCGGTTCTGCATCTGTTACAAAGTCGTATTTGTATTCATCAAGCTGGAGGTCTCGGATCGTCTCGTTTTGAGGCATGAGGGGATATCCTCTCCTTTAAGCTGTCTTAGAGATGTCCGACTCGTTGGATAACGATACTAGCTCGGAGTCTTTCCAGTTCTTGTAACCATCTTCCTCTAACTCTAACGCGATCTCTGCTCCTCCGGACCGCACAAGTCTTCCGTCTACCATAACGTGGACGAAATCAGGTTTGATGTAGTTCAAAAGGCGCTGATAGTGAGTAATGAGTAGGATCGACATTTCCGGATCTTCCTCAGTAAGCTTATTCACACCATTTGCCACAATCTTTAAGGCGTCAATATCAAGACCCGAATCAGTTTCATCCATTACTGCGAGTGTCGGTTTTAGGACCGCCATCTGCAGGATTTCATTTCGCTTCTTTTCACCACCGCTGAATCCATCGTTTACATGACGTTCCGCAAAAGAGATGTCCATCTCCAGCATCGACATACGCTCAGTGAGCATATCGGAGAACTCAAAGATATCGAGTTCCTCTTCCCCAGTGAGGTGTGCCTGAAGTGCTGTGCGCAAGAAATTAGCGATAGATACTCCTGGGATTTCAACCGGGTACTGGAATGCTAGAAAGATGCCGGCTCGCGACCGTTCATCTGCATCCAATTCAAGTAAGTTTTGACCCTTGAATAGGACTCTTCCAGCTGTTGCTTCATAGCCGGGGTGTCCCGCGAGCACCTTTGCTAAAGTGCTCTTCCCAGAGCCATTAGGACCCATGATTGCATGGACTTCACCTTTGCCGATTTCAAGGTTGACTCCATTCAGGATATCTAGACTCTCTGCAGCCACCTTGGCTTCAAGACTCTCAATCTTCAGAATATGAGTATCACTCATAGGTTCTCTAGACACGAATCGGAGCCCTGGGGCTCCGGTTATTAAGAATGATTCTGCTTTTCAGGTACGGAAACGTAGAAAACGCTAAGAGGGGGGTCAAGTGCGGTCAGAACACACTGTAAATCCGCATAATATGGGCATTTTCGGAAATCTTAAGGACCTTGGTGATAATCCTTGGCTTGTACTAGGGGGAGGAGGCCTGAGAGGGATTTCTGAAGTGGGAGTACTTCGGGCGCTTTCAGAAGCTGGAATCCGTCCGGCGGGGATCGTAGGAACCAGTATTGGGTCACTAATCGGGGCCTTTGCAGCGAGTGGCATGGACTGGGAGGGCATGTGGGATATCGCTCTGGCTATGGATAAGCATGATGTTGTCCAGCTAAATCGGAGGGTTGCATGGATCAATGGGATCCGCCAGAGGAGCGTATTCCGAGGAGCAACACTTAGGGATTACTTCTCGAAAATACTTCCAGAGAATGGTTGGGAGGCGATGGACATCCCCTTGCTTATCAATGCTGTCGACCTAGGGGATGGGTCTACAGAGTGGTTTGGGACAGGAGGAAGAATGGATATATCGCTTGTTGATGCCGTGTATGCTTCCTCTGCTTTACCTGTGTTCTATCCTCCCCTTGAAGTCGAAGGGAGAGCATTTGTTGATGGCGGAACTTCGCACCCGCTAGCCCTTCAGCGTGCGCATGAGGCTGGCGCAAGCAGCATCATTGGGGTTGATGTAGGTGCCGGTGAGACAGGTGATGTCGAATCGATTCTGGAGCAGGGAATGCTTGCCGTTCACCAAAGGATTTTTGCTATTATGACCTGGCGACGGCGGCAGGAACTCGTTACCGAGTGGGACGGTCCTCCACTGATTTACATTAGGCCTCAGTTAGAGGGTTATGGGACATTTGATTTCGATAGCGTAGAGTATTTTCTGGAGGAAGGATATCGCGCTGCGAAGAAGGCATTGGGTGGCTGAAGAAGGCCAACTGCTTGCCCGCAGAAGCTGTCCTGGTTAACAAGTCAGTTAGTAGAAATCCTGTAAAATCGGAGTGCCGGATCATGAAGCATTCGCTACTTGTCTTTGGGATGATCGCCGCGTCGGCCATCCCATGTGCCGCTCAGACTGTTGTTCGTATAGAGGCTCAACCCGAACAGTTGCAAATGCGGGCAGGAGAATCGGCTGATCTGGTTGTTGTCGCATTTGATCAGGATGGTCGGGCGATTTCTACTCCATTAAGGATCTCTGGAGCGCGCGGGGCCTTACAGTTTGCAGATGGTCAGGTTACCGCACTCCAAGCGGGCGACTTTGAGGTTTTCGTGTCGAGTATCCCAGCGGATGGTGAGGAGCCTATAACTCTGAACGTCCCTGTGCATGTGGCTTGGCCAGCTATCACGAACCTAAGGATTCACACAGCTGATGTCCGGCTTTTTGAAGGTGCCCGGGTTGTACATGATGTTGTAGCGACTCATGCGGACGGATCTGCTCGCCCATACCCGGAAATCTCATGGTCAAGTTCTGATGAGACCATCGCAACAGTTGATGCTTTTGGAAATGTCCGAGCTATAGGGACCGGTGCAGTCACGATCAACGCCATGAGTGAAGGTGTAACCGGTGTCTTGCCTCATACCGTTGAGGCATCACCCGTCAGGTCTTTAGCCCTGACAATGGGACAGGAACGGATACGGACGGGAGACGTTCAAAGCTTTTTAGCAATCGCACGGGATGCGAGTGGTGCCATCGTAGAGAATGCCCCGATTTCTTGGAGTTACGTATACCAACCAGATGATTCGATCGTAGCACCTTCTGGGCCTGCCCAGATGCTAGACGGAAGGATGGTTGCGGATGTCCCCGGTGTGTACACAGCGGTTGCCTCCACCGGTGGAGCTTCCGCCGAGTTCTCATTTCAGGTTACACCTCGGAACGCGGTGCGGAGGCTTGAGGTTGTAGGCCAAGGAACGGAAGACCGAATTTTCACTACTGATTTTTGGATTTGGCAGGGAGTTGACGGACGAGACTATGCCATGACTGGCTCGAAGTTTGGAGATGGTGTTTCAATGGTGTGGGATGTGACTGATCCGGGGAATATTTTTAAGACCGATTCAGTGTTCGTTGATGCACGCACAACGAATGACATAAAGGTTTCTCCAGACGGGCGTTATGGTGCAGTATCCCGAGAAGGGGCGTCAAACCGGAGAAATGGAGTCGTGATTCTCGACCTCGCAGATCCTGGACACCCTGTCGTGGCATCGACATTTGAAGGAAATGGTGTGACCGGCGGCGTCCACAACATGTTTGCTACTAATGAATACTTATTCGCCCTTGCAGGTGGTGATAAGTACGTCATCATCGATGTGCGGGATATTTATCAGCCCAAATTCGTTAGCGAATACAATCACCCGAATTCTCGAGTACACGACATATGGGTTCATGATGGCCTCGTGTATTCAGCTGAGTGGGAGACGGGTGTTGTCGTGGTTGATGTCGGAAACGGAAAGTACGGTGGCTCGATTGAAAATCCCGTATTTGTGACGTCCTTCCCATTAACGACGGGCTCGACACACGCGGTTTTTCCCTATTACCAAGAGTCTACTGGGCGCTTCCTATTAATTGCTGGGGACGAACGCGTACAGCGTCAGGGACTCGCGTGGGAAGGGACCGGTCCGGACCACCGCCAGCAGTTCGATCCGTTGACAGGGAAGGGTGGATATCCAAGAGCGACATCCGGATATATCCAGATCGTTGATTTCACCGACCCAATGAATCCAGAACAGCTCGCGCGCTATGAGGTTAGCGAGTTCGGAACGCACAATATTTGGGTTGAGGACGACGTCCTCTATCAGGCTTACTATGAGGGGGGCGTTCGGATGGTTGATATCTCTGGTGATCTGATGGGCAATCTCTACACACAAGGTCGAGAGATCGCTGTCTTTAAGGCGCATGACCCGATTGGATACATCCCCAATTCTCCCGGTGCCTGGAGTGTGATGCCGTGGAAGGGGAACATCTTTTTTAGCGATATTAACTCGGGTATGTGGGCGGTGAAGGTTCAGCCGGCAGAGAGGCCGATATCCTAGGGCTAGGTAGTTGGTTTCATCTGTAGAGTTCGTCCGTACTGACGATTCCAGTCCCTGATACCACATATGCAATCACATTGGGTGCGCACCTCTATGAAACTTTATCGCCTTGTGGCTTTCTCGTGCCTATCACTGTCAGTGGCTTGTGCGGATCAATCACCACCTGGACCTGGGATTCTGACGGCGACATTGAAGTCACCAAATGGAGCAGAAGGTGCAGCTTTGGTGGTACTGATGGGCCCAGGTATCGGTGAGGTGACGCCAGTGGGCAGTAACCAGTTGTATAGCAATTCAAGTCTCGATGAAGTTCGTATTGTTCTGATTAATCAGAACGATGGCACCCTCGCATTTAGGGTTGAGGTTGCAGATACCACGATAGAGCCTACCGCCATTGTGGAAGAAGTAGCCAACCCACATAACCAGATCCGGTCAACACTGGATGGTTATCAGTTGGAGTTCCGGCGATGAGGCGACGCTTACTTGACCGAGCAGCAATGATGCTTTTGGCGGGGGCTGGACTGGCAACTTATCTGCCCCTGGAAGCCCAGGACATCGAAACTCTTGCTCGCCTCCGAGGGCTTGAACTCCCAGCTGGCTACTACGAGAGAGTTCGAGAAGATCCGACTGCCTTTACTCTGCCAAATGGTCTTTTCCGAATTAGTCCTGAAGGCCGTTCAGCAAGTAGAACTGAGGGACGAGCGGATATCCCCGTGATCCTCGCGCTCTTCTCGGATTCTGAAGAGCCTCACATTACCCAGGAAATGATCCAAAAGTCGCTCTTTGATGGACCCACGGACTATGGCACGATCACAGAAGCCTACCTCGAAATTTCGAGAGGGGCGCTCACCGTGGGCGGACAAGTTTACCCATGGGTGCGGACCTCGTTTCCGATAGACTCTGTGGTTGGCACCAGCAACGGGCTAGGTAATGATGCCAAGACTGGGGCGTATTTTGCTGAAGCTCTCGATTCTATTGAAAGTGAAGTCGATTGGACGCTTTATGACAGTGATGGTGCGGATGGCATCCCGAATAGCGGAGACGACGACGGGATCGTGGATGTAGTCACGTTCGAATACCTAGAACCCGCAGCATCTTGCGGTGGTCCTGCGATCTGGCCACACCGTTGGAGAATGTCTGGAGCGGCAGGAGCTCCCTACGTGACTGATGACGTTGGGGTTGGAGGCGAAAGGATCAAGATAGACGGCTACATCACTCAAGGAGTAAGCGATTGCACGGGGGATAATGTCCAGACTGCCAATGTGATTTCACATGAATTTGGTCATGTCCTGGGGCTGCCGGATTATTACCATCCTACGGCAGAAGGAGGCGCGCTGGGGAGGCGTTGGGTATTGGGTTGTTGGGAACTCATGGCTGCAGGTTCCTGGGGGTGCGGTCCTGTAGATGACCGGACTGTGCCGTTTGGGCCTACACATCTCTCGGCTCACTCAAAGCAGGTTTTGGGATGGATTGACTACGTTGAACTCGGTGAGGTTTGGAATCACGAAGTATTCCTAGATCCCGTGCAGAGTTCGGGTCTCGCGCTCCGCGTCCCTATAGGTGAGTCAGGGAGTGATTTTCTTATAGCTGAGTTTCGGACACAAACGGGTTTTGATCATCAAATCCCAGCTGAAGGTGTCCTCTTGTACAAACAAGATCTAACGGCTTCTCGTAGACCGGACCCGACTACCAACGATCCTTACTTCATAACAGTACTTGAACAGGACGATAACAATGGGTTGCTCCGGAATTCATACGAAGGAGGCAACCGTGGTGAGGCGGGGGATGCGTGGGGAGTGAGCAATTCTGCAGCGAAGCAGCGAGCGTCGCCCGGACCTGCCGTACTTAGGCTGAATAGTGGTGCGGTGAAAGCTGTTACGGTTCACGATGTCTCGATTCTAGATGGACGTGCTCGGTTGGTAATCTCAACCAGTTGGGCCCCGATTCTCAGAAAATTCTTAAAAACGCAAGGCCTACCGCTCACTCAGACTGAGTCGATCTATCTCGATGAACTTGGTAATGGAAATGGCCAGTACGACCTTGGTGATCTCCGTGCCTGGCTCAGGGATAACGGGTAGTAGCTAAAAAGGGGAGGCAGCTCAGGTGTCTTGGGGAGCTCTGTGAGCGCCTAGCCTCATCCAATCTCCCCGAAGCCTCTACGCCGTGGCCCTCTCTGGTCGGTTCCGGGCCCACGAGGTCCTCTGGGACCTCCTCGTCCACCCCACATGCTGGGACCTCCTCGTCCACCCTTCGGGCCACGGAATCCTGCTGGAGCACCCCGTCCACGCATCCCTCTTGCTTTCCCTGACCGTGCCTTTAGCGATCTCATCTTGGCTTCTCTAAGGATGTTACGCTGCTGATCAGTTAGGATCGACATAACCAGTTCAGCTGGTTTAGTCATTGCCCGATCTTCCTCCCGTCTAGCGTTAAGCTGAGACATCACATCACTCCGGTTGATCTGGCCAGCTGTTGCCTGTGATTTTAATTCAGCCATTTCGGCCATTGCAGTAATACGACGCTGGACGTTCTCTCGTCGAATGTCGTCAAGTTGGTTGATCTGTTCATCAGTTAGCTGAAGGCGATCTCTCATCCGCATGATCTGCTCTGGCCCACTTGGTGGTGCGCGATTGAATCCTGGTTTGCCAAAGATCCCAGGGCCACGAAACTCTTGAGCGTTGCGATGCCGCAAGTTTGGCGTTCCACGCATGCCGCGGTTCTGCTGAGCGTTTAGTTCTAAAGCCTCCCCCCCTAGCAGCATGGCTAGAGCCAAAATTCCAAGTGTGCCCTTATTCATGATGTGCTCCTTCATATCTAATGTGTCCCGCTACAGGAGGGGCGCGTTTTAGTGCTTCTATTAAAATTGGAGTGCGAGCACCTACGGTACGTTAAGTCTGATCTTGGTCTTTCGTTTCGAGGGCGGCCTTGAATGTTCTTGACCAATCAGCAAGTGAGGTTCTCAGGTAGCGGCCCTTCTCTCGATCGTTTCGAGATATAGGACCCTCTGATCCGGGTTCTACCAAGAGGTGTACGAATGTCGGGCCTGGCTGGGTCAGGATGTCTTCGACCGACTCTGCATAGCTTCTGGCGTCTTCAAAAAAGAAGACTCTCTGAAAGCCGGCAGCCTGGGCCATTGCTGCATAGTCAATTTGTCCAGAGCCGGCTACAGATTGATGGCCGGTGATCTCAAAGACGCCATTATCCATGACGAGGAGCAGGTAGTTTGTAGCTCCAGATCCGACTACCGTGGCGAGGGTTCCAAGCGTCATGAGCATGCTTCCGTCGCCGTTAAGGCATGCCACAGTCCGCTCGGGACGAGCGAGTGCAATACCAAGCGCAAGATCAGCGGCATGGCCCATTGCACTATCGGCCGACGCGAAATCTAGATCGCTATCCGAGATACGGCCCCAGGGTCGAGTAGCACCCATGGTTGTCACGACAATCTCATCAGTTCGATGCCGAACAAGTGGATCAAGGACTTGGGCGCGCGTGAGCATCAAGTGAGTCCGCGGGCCATAACAACGGCGGTAGGGCGTTCGGTAGAACGAGCAGATTCAATAGTCCGCGCCAATACAACTGAGGGGTCATCTTCGCCTTCACACCGCTCAAAAGGTACACCCCATGCCTCGAGTGTTGGCTCCGTAAGCAGAGCTACAGAATCAATATCCCGTCGAGTAAGCAGATCACGTTCCCTCAGGGCAGAAGGTGTAAGCCCCGCTTCTTTCATCTTTGAATACCCCCGGCCTGTAACGAGGATAGGGATAGGTGCCCCCATACGAGCTGCTGTTCCACGCAAACTGTCACCAGACTCGAGGAGTCCCGTGTTCTGGATCACAACAAGAGGGGAAGCCCCTCCGAGCCATAGACCTGCAGCAATTGCGAATGCTTCCCCTTCTCGCGTAACGGTGATAAGCCGGATCCAAAGGTGGTCGGATAGTGCATCGAAAAGTGGGGCTGATGTATTGTCCGGCAGACCCACTACATGGGTTATGCCTGCGGCGACAAGCGTATGAAGTATCTCAGTCACTACTCTTGCTCACGCGAGAGCGAGTTGTGGCTATGCCACCGATCAGGATTGCTGCAAGCATAGCGCCTGCCCCCAGTGCCAGCCCTGGTTGTGTACCAATCAGGATTGCGAGAATTGCGATGTAAAGAGCGATTGTGATGGCAGGAAGCCATGGATGACCTGGCATTACGAACGGACGCGCTAGATCCGGACGTTGGGCTCTGAGTTTGAAGTAGCCAAGCAAGACCATCGTGTCGACAGCGATTGCCACTGTCATCATAAAGCGGATCAGGAATTCAAACGCTCCGGAAAGTGCGAGAAAGCCAATCCAAGCTGAGATGAAGTAGAGTGCCTTTCTCGGGGTGCCCCTATCATCAACTTCGGTGAATATCTGGGGAGAGAGTCCGTGCTGTGCGAGCCCGTAGGCCACTCTTGGTAATCCCAGGAAATTAACGTTCAGGCTACTAACGAGGATGATTAGTGCAGCCGCCGTAACCGCTGTGCCGGCCGCGTCTCCAAACACTGTGGAAATCGTAAGTGCAGCGATTAACTCAGGGTCCGCGGCCATTTCAGCAGGTGTGAGTACCGCGAGGAAAGCGACATTCATCAGTAGATACAGGACCATGACAGCCAGTGCACCACCAACCAAAATTTTCGGTAGTGCTGTCCCAGGATCCTTAACTTCTTCCGCCATCTTCGCGGCGTCTTCCCAGCCGTAGTAGGCGAACGAAATGGATTGATACGCGAGCGCAAAGCCCAAGAGACCTGCCGTAGGTCCTGACGCTTCCGTCAGGGCAGGCTGAAACCCTATGAAATCACCTGCAGCGATACCCGCAGCAGCGATCGCGACTACGATGAAAACCTTGATCACTGTAGTAATGTTCTGGAACTGTGAGCTGGCCTTTAGTCCACGGGTGTGCAGAAAGAAGAACCCGACACACACTGCTAACGCTATGATCTGAATGTTGCCGCGATTACCCATCAATATTCGGACATACTCAGCGATCGCGACTGCCTTGGCTGCTCCACTGAAGCCACGGCTGACTAGAAGTTCTGACCAGCCGGTGACAAAGCCCATTGTGTCACCCCAGGCGTGGCGAGCATACACGTATTTTCCACCAGCCTCGGGGAGGGCTGCAGACATCTCGGCTAGTACTAGGGTGGAAAGCGCAACGACTACGCCACCGAAGAACCAGAGTCCTAGGATTAGCCATGGATCACCGAGATAACCAGCGATGAGCCCTGGCGTACGCAAGATGCCGGCGCCGATAATCATCCCGATCGTGACCGCCATACCATCCCTGATACGGAGGACACGTTGGAGGTTATGGGTATTGGTATTAGCGCTCATGGGGTAACGAGGTTAGGGGGTTCGGATAAGTCAAGCTAGCAGGGACACGGAGATCTGCGGATTAGAAACCGTCAGTTATTCGGATTTTACGATCACTGTGACTACTCTGCCGGGTCCATGAACTCCCTTCACGAGTACCTGGCCAATGTCAGCTGATTTTGAGGGTCCGGAGTGCAGCCCTACAGCAGAGGGTAGCCCTCCACCTTCGTTATTCCCGGGATGCAGTTCATTCTTTAGTGCCAAGAGTCCTTCACTCAGTGTCTCGTAAATCTTGGCTTGGTCCACGAACACCACATGAACCGGAGGGAGAAGCTGGGCCCGTCGACCATCTTGGGGGGTCATGATGAGGGAGCCGGTCTCAGCTACGGCACCAAACGCGAAAGAAACCCCAGCCTCAGCTGCCGATGGGTCTGTTTCTTTAATCCAATCGTCAGGTTCTACATCTTCGTTGAGCCGGGCCCGTGCCAACTCTCCAACAGAAAGACTATCGAAGTCGGCTAGGAAGCCCCTGACCCAGAGTGATGCTTCAGCCTGAGCCGTGAAGCTCACCACCTCACCACCTGCTTTTTCAAACATCTCAGTGAACTGCTCAGTTGGATCCCCGGAATGCATTACAGGGCGCCATCCTTCGAAAGAACCGGGATGTGCGACAACTTCCCGATTTGCAAGGGCAATCCGAACCCGGTCGAGGATTGATGAGCGCGCAGTCACTCAATTCCCTCCTTCCACTGCTGCATAAAGCTCTTTTTACTGGACTCCGGAGCTGATCGCTCTTTGACCCACCCACTCAAGATAGGAAGTGCTCGTCCCCCTGCCTCTAGCGGTATATGCCGCAACGTGTTCCCAGCTGCCCGAAAGATCTCGGGTCGTTCTGCTGCCTTTGTATATGCCTTGATTCCTACCGATTCTATAGCGGAAGTGAGGCCTTTCTCAACTGCCTTTTCCCTCCAGTGGAGTAGTAGCTCTGGGATCGGGATTCTTACAGGGCACTCATCCACACATGCACCGCATAGACTAGAGGCGTATGGAAGAGGCATCGCCTCCTCTATGCCCAGCATTCCGGGAGCGATGATGGCTCCAATCGGTCCAGAGTACGTCCATCCATAGGGGTGTCCCCCTGTTTGTCGATAAACAGGGCAGATATTCAAACACGCACCACAGCGCACGCACCGTAGTGCTTCCCATGCTTTGTCATCAGCCAAGAGACGGGTACGACCATTATCGACAAGGATGACATGTACTTCTTCAGGGCCGTCGATCTCGCCATCTCGTTTCGGCCCTTGAATCAGTGAGAAGAAGTTTCCGATTGGCTGCCCGGTAGCTGCACGCGAAGTGAGTTGTACAAAGCCGGATACATCCTCAAGTCGGGGGACGATCTTCTCGATTCCGACCAAGGCAATATGAACACGGGGCAGGGATGTTGAGAGTCGGATATTTCCTTCATTCTCGATGAGGGCGACTGTGCCAGTTTCAGCAACTAAGAAGTTGCCGCCTGAAATCCCCAGATCAGCAGCTAAGAATTCTTCTCTGAGTGCTTCACGGGCTGTTGCTGCGAGTGCGTCGGGTCCGTCATCAAGAGGAGTACCGAATTGTTCGTGGAACAGACGCTGACAGTCTTCGAGGCTTCTATGTATGGCTGGTCCGACGATGTGGCTTGGTGGCTCGCCGATTAGTTGGATGATGTACTCACCGAGGTCTGTTTCACGCACGTGTACACCAAGGTTTTCGAGATGCTCATTGATACCTAATTCTTCACTGAGCATGCTCTTGGCTTTGACGGCGGTGCTAATTCCCTGATCACGAACGATTTCCTCGAGAAGCCCCAGGGCATCATCAGCGGTTTCTGCCCAGTGTACCTGCGCACCGTTTGCCAGGAGTTGAGTCTCTGCCTGTTCTAAGTATTGATCAAGATTTGTTAAGGCATGGGATTTCACATCTCGAGCCCAGTCCCTCCAAAGATCCGAATCGATTTGGCTGTATGCTTCTTCGCGGTTCGCATTGAAGGTGTTGGTGGCACTGGTAACGGATGTACGAACACTCGGTCGATCTTTGAGTGCTCTAGCCGATTCTACCCGATAATGTTTAGGGCCACTAAAACTCATAGACCGACCCCTTCCCAGAGCACACTCGCCAGATGTCGGAATTGGACAGATAAGCGACGTCGGTTACCACGGCCACTGAGTTGGAGGAGGCATCCGCCATCCGTGGAGGTCACGAAGTCTATATCAGGTAGAGTATCGAGTTTTCGGTCTGCCATGGCGGCTGATACTTCGGGCAACTTGGTGCTAAAAAGCCCTCCGAATCCGCAGCATTCCTCGTCTGCTTCCCATGTTACAATCTCTGCTCCACAGTTTTTGAGCAGGGAGATTGGCTGGTTACATACTCCAAGTTCACGTAGAGCGTGGCAGCTATGATGATACGCAATTCGTTTACCCATAAGTCCAGAACCGAGATGGTGGACACCTAGGACTTCGACGAGGAAATGGGAGAGTTCGTATGTACGGTCAGCGAGAGCTTGAGCACGCTCAAGGTCATTATTCATGAGGTCTGGATAGAAACAGCGTATCATGCCAGCGCAGCTTCCCGATGGCAGCACCACGTAGTCCGCACCATCAAACGTATCGAGTGTCTGATGTGCCATACGGATCGCTTCAGGTTTTCTGCCTGCATTATAGGCAGGTTGGCCGCAGCACGTTTGTGACTGGGGCACGTCAACTTCGACCCCTGCGTAGCGCAGTAATCGCACTGCGTCTGAACACGCGTCCGCGTAGAACTGATCACCAAGACAGGTAGCGAACAGGGCAACATTCATGTGTTAGCCTAGTTGCCGTCCCCTCCTAAGATCCTCTGGATTTCTGAACGAACATCTCTGAGGTGTGTGCGGGTCATGCCCTGACTCGTGCGCGAGAGTGCCTGTTCCACAAGTAGATCGATGTCTTCGAGTTCTGCGCGCAACACCGCACGAATATCTGATGTCCATGGTGCTGCTGCCGGATTGAAGTTGCTATTAAGGTCCTCTTCATCTGGATGCAGGCGGTCGTCAACCACCTCCAGGAAGGCACGTTGTACGTTGCGACGGTATGTGTTGACCTGGACAGTTTGATCTTGGAGTTCATTCCAGACCCCTGCTCTCACATCGCTCATTAGGTCCGCGAGGGTATAAGCATCACCGTTTCTTGTTTCGAGTGCTTCGAACTCAATAAGCCTTTCAAGCCTAGCTTGGCTCATAAGACTGGTAAGAACGCGATTCTGTTGTGTACGGAATCGCTCAACGACTCCTTCAGGTTCAATTCTGCGCAGAATATCTGAGTTCAAAAACATTTCGGGTACATGGAACGCAGCTTCTGCCAGATACTGTACCGCCTCCCTCTGACGTGCCTTCTCAACAGGCTCAAATCTTGGGCCAGTACCATACTTCTCCTGAGTTTGGGCGCCTCCAACAATCGCCGTAACATGGCCCATGTAGCGCCCCCACTGGCTCACGGCTTGCCCATAGAGATTCTCAAGCTCCTCATAGCTCTCTCCAGGCTTCTCTGTTACGTCGAGCATCATGCCCATCACACGCTCAAGGTTTCTCATACCATATGTGGTCGACTTAACAGCGTCAGCATCACCAACCGCCTCAGTGAGTGCTTCCGGGTCAGATCCCGCAGCATCAGCAGTTGTGAACCTCAACCACGGGTAAAGATCCTGCTCTCGCGCCCATTCATTGAGGGTTTCGAGCTCCTCGTCGGGTGTGTCAGCCTCCGGAATGGGCGAGTATCCCCAACGCACTCCGAAGTGGTCATAGGGGCCAACCTGGGGGATTAGGTATTCCAATGGGATGTTATCCTCGGGTTGGGCCACGTAGTTGAACCTCGAATAGTCCATGAGTGTTGCAGTATGAGTTCCACCCATCCTTTCCAGGAATGAGGCACTTCGTACTGAGTCTGCCGGATACATGGCGGACGCCTTCATGTTGTGTGGAAACCCAATCGAGTGACCGATCTCGTGGGTGACTACGTATTCGACCAAGCGTCCCATAAGAGAGTCGGGCATCGGCAAAGATTGGGCGCGTTCATCAAGAGGTCCTACTTGGATGAAGTACCAGTTCTTCTGTAACTCCATGATGTTGTGATACATGTTGACTTCCCCTTTTAGGATTTGTCCCGAACGGGGGTCAACGATCTGTCCGCCAGTTGCATTGGCTACGGTCGAAGGCCGCCAATAAATCGCTGAGTGGCGTGCATCGTACATTGAAAAGCTTGGGTCCTCTTCCGGGGTTGGTGCTATACGACCGACGATTGCGTTACTGAACCCTGCATCCTCAAATGCTGGCTGCCATTCATTCACACCCTTAACGATCCAGGGCTTGAGCCAGTCGGGTGTTGCTGGATCGATCCAATAAACGATTGGATCGACAGGATCAGAGATTTCCGCATTGGGGTTTTCCTTAACCAACTTGAAGCGGTGAATGAACCGAATCTGCTCCAGTCGGTTATCCGGTCTAGTAAAGTCGTAAGACCGGCTCGAATTGAAGCCTACGCGCTCATCATGCCAGCGTGGCATCATTGGTTCCTCAGGAAGCCGGGCCATACTGAAGAAGACCCTGGCCGTCTGTGAACGAGTTTGGCCCTGTCCGCCACCACGTCCACCGCCCGGGCCTCCCCCGCGTCCACTGGGAGCAGCTCCTCGCCCTGAACCGCTTTGAGTAACCTGGACGTTGACCGCGTCCTCAAAAGACCAGCTCTCTTCTACCCAGCTTCGCCCACGGTTTAGCCCGTCTATTGGGTTGAGTTCGGGAATATTTGTAAGGAACACGTCCGAGACATCAATGACGGCTGAGCTATCAGCACCGTATGCTTCAACGTCGAATGTTGCGAGCACCGGGCCTCTGCGGAATCCTGAGACAACGCTCCAAATTGCAGCTGTTGAGTCAGCAATCATGTCATAATCTTTACCCCGCAAGATCACTCTATCGCCTTGGCGCTCCCATTGTACGATCAGGCGCGGGCCACCTGTAAAGAAAGAGCCCGGATCCTGGAGTGTGGATTCCATCGTGCGCTGGATGAGGAGCATTTCATTTTTCAGCTCGGATGGCGGGATCTCGAAGAAAAGGTCATCCCCTACTTCATGGACATCGAACATACCAGTGCTAGTAATCGCGTCCTCGGTGATGACTTCGGAATATTCGCGCGGCCCGTCTGACTCATTGTCTCTAGGCCCACCACCTCGACCACCCGGACGCTCTTGCTGCTCGAGAGCAGATGCCAGGGCGGGGGTTATCGCAGCGAATGCTTGCGAGCATACTGGAAATGATAATGTTGTATGAAGTAGGATAATGAGACCCGCTCGAACTCTCTTCATGTGATCTTGCCTCTTGGGAGCTGATCCGGCGTCATGGCCGGGCTCGCAGGGTAGGGTCGCCTGATTTATGCGACAAGAGCAACTTAAGGCCAGTGTAGGTTGCGCTTGAGCTTTAAGTAGGCTGGTAGTGAGATTTTTGACTGCGACTATGCGAAAAAAAACAGGTAGCTCTCCGGTTCTTTTCAGTAGGGTCAGAACGACTCTGCTGCTGCTATCGGCGTTAGCGTGTGGAGAGTCGAGCACAGATGTCATCAAGCTTTCCATTACAATCGAACCCCAAGGTGGTTTGATCGTTGGAGTGGGTAGCACCATAGATTTTCTTGCAGCTGTGAGAGATGAGTCTGGCCAATTGGTCTCCGGCCAAAATGTCATCTGGTCTGTTGAGAACACTGCAATCGCTACGATCGACCAGAATGGTCTCGCTACGGGTGTCTCTACTGGTACAACGACAGTGGTCGCTTCAGTGGGGGAGGTAAGTCGCAGTGTGCGTCTGGAGGTGTATGTACGGGAGGTTGTCTCAAAGTATGAGGTCGGCAAAAGCTACTTTGGGCGAAACAATTATGTTGAGTTCATCCGAGGTGAATTGCCCGTTGTTATTTCAGCGCCGCATGGTGGGGCGCTGAAGCCCGGAGAGACGGCGGATCGCACGTACGGCACTACTGTCTCCGATCGTAACACCGTCGAACTTAGTCTTGCTGTGAGAGATGCGTTCATTGATGCAACCGGCTATGCGCCACATTTGGTCCTCTCCCATTTACACCGTACTAAGCTTGACCCAAACCGTGAGATCGTGGAAGCCGCTCAGGGTGATCCATTCGCTGAAAACGCATGGAACGAATTCCAGGATTGGATCAAGGAAGCACGGATTTTCGTCGCTGAGGATTTCGAAAAAGGACTCTACTTCGATATGCATGGACACGGGCATTCGATCCCTAGAGTCGAGCTCGGATATCTTCTGAGCTCGTCAGATCTCAGCCAAAATAATAGTGCACTCAACAGCATGACGATGGTTGAGAAAACGAGCATCCGTGATCTGGGTCGCTCCGCTCCAGAAACCTTTTCTCAACTTCTGCGAGGACCAAAGTCATTCGGGGGCTTCCTTGGGGATGAAGGTGTGCGCTCGGTCCCGAGCCCTAGTGACCCATCTCCCGGCTCCGATCCCTACTGGACTGGTGGTTACAATACGAGGGAACATGGTTCGAGGGGCATGTCAGAGGTCATCAGCGGAATCCAGCTTGAGCATCAATACCCTGGTCTCCGAGACACTGATGCGAACCGCCAGGTGTATGCAGTGCAACTAGCTTCAGCGATCCGTCTTTTTATGCTCGAACATTACGGGTTTTTCGAACCTGGGAGCTGATTCCTTAGTCAGAAAGAAGAGGGCGGCAGGCAAAAGCCTGCCGCCCTCAATGTTCTCTAGGTCAGAGAGCGAAGCTGAAAAGCTTAGCCTCCTCCTCTGTTCTTCCTAGGCTTCAGTGGATGTTTCCCACGTTTGGCAGTGAGATCGATCTCTCTCTCTTTGCCATTAACTACGATCGTAGCTGTTTCATCGCCATCAAATGTGATGGTGATGTCAGCAGAGCGTGTCTTTGTTTCGTCTCCATTCGTTCTGCTCGCGTTAACCTTGCGAGTGACCGTTCCTGATATCGGATAACGTGGATCTGATCCAGGAATGGGCACGACGACATCGTTATATGTGAATTCGCCCGTCATATGATAGGCGCGAGTACCCTCATCGGTATGGCGGCTTTTCGTTACCTCTTCAGTTCCGTCTCCGTTCCGGGTGCGATGTGTCTCTTCACCTGAGAGTCCAGTAACCGTAATGCTTCGGGTTCGAGCGATTTGAGCTGTCCAACCTTGACGGCCGACTTCACCACTCACATCACTTTCGTGTTCGATACGCTCGGTCGTTAGCGAGTCATACTCGGCTTGTTCATTTCCATCTGCATCGAAAAACTTAGCCGAGCGTGTGCCTGACAGAGGATGTCCGGGGCCATGCCGGCCACCCGGCTTACCGGGTATACCAGCACCGGCTATATCGGGAGCACTTCGGGGCTGGAAGGCAAATGCCAAACTCCATGTGCCAAAGTCCTCAAGCGTCGCATCAGCCGCGATGACTGCCATATCTAGCAAGAAGTCGTCATCGAAGGCGTCTGGGCCACTCAAGTCAGTGCATGCACTGACGAATGCTGCTATGGCAAGAACACCGATAATCTTGGTAGGTCGGCTATTTTGGTAGGTCATAACTGTTTTCCTCTTTTCGTCATGTGACCATATCCCCCGTTTGTCTAGATGGGATGCTTATGGCCGCCCAGACGTTAAATATATAAGTACGCAGGGCGCAAGGATTTCTATCGCAAAGCCCGAGCGAACGGTCTCAATGGCTGGTTGCTTCGATAGTCTCTTGGGACTCCTGGAATCGGTAAAGTAACATTGCACGGTCGCTCTCTCGCGTGATATCGGGTGCGAGATAATCCGGTCTTGAGAACACTCCTGGGCCCAGGAGTTCCTCTGGACGCAACAAGTGTTCGACGATATCGAAGCTGATCGGTTGACCAGCTGGTATCTCTAGTTCGAGATAGACCATCGGCGCGGGTGTTCCCCAGTGATCTGCCCAAGTGAGTTCTTCGGGATTATCGATAACCGTTCCATTGATGGAGATCAGGCGTGTGTCTTCAGTAGGGTCATACTGGAAGCGGAGCCGTTCGGAGCCGATTTGCGATCGTACACCGATGATCACACGCCTAATATCACCTATGGTCGTATCAGTTTCGATGATGATGGCTGGTTCAGGAGTATCCATTGCCGGTGCGACAGCAGCTGGAACTTCCCCGAAGTCATACCCGAAAATACTGAGGTCACGCATCAGCCCGAAGGCACTGCCAGTGCGCTCAACTGCCCATTCACGAGCAGGTAGGTCCATTGTGTCTATGACGGGGTCTGTCGCCCAAAGAGCTTCAGGTGTTCCGTGTTCATAAGCGTATACCAGAGTCGAAGGTGCTGGACGCTCTGCTGTGGTCTGGGAATTGAGGATTCCGAATCCCAAGGCGGCCCCGACTACGATTATGCCTCCCGCGGGGGCCCACCAGCTATTCAAGCGAAGGACACTGTCCAGGGCTGGTAGGCAAAGATATAGGCCGATTGCGATCAGAATACCGAGTACAGGAGCGAATTCGAAGGTCATGGCGATCCAGAGCAATTCCGCTACAGGGACAAAGAACGAGAGAACTGGAACAGAGAATAGGACCGCAAGAAACCAGCCGAGCGTTTCTGTTGTCCGTTCACCCATGACGGTGACCCACAACACTGACAGTAGTGCTGCCGCGACAGGCCATTCGAGATTCATTGCAGCGAGTGGAGCCACATACCCTAGCCAAATTGCACCCACAAATGGCAAGACCACAGCACCCAGAGCTAGCTGTTGGACACTTAGCCATTTCCTAGCTAGTGCGTGAAGTCCGGTCACAATCGTAAATGCGGCACCAGTGAGGGCTATTACATACCAACCCTCGCTGTGATACAAGGAACCCTGAAGGCTACCAGCCTCAGGGTGAAAACGCGGTAGCCAATTCAGGAGCAGTAAAGCAAAACCGAAGGACAAAGATGCTCCGAGGATAGAGATGCCAGTGCCGATGAGTGCTCCATACAGACCGACGCTTGAGCGGTGAATTGCTAGCAGTGCCAGTAGAAATAAGATGATGAGTCCAGCACTAATCCACTTAACCCATGTCACTTGGTAGACGAATAAACCGAGGGCTGGCACGCTAAAATAAACTACATCCGGTGCATTTACGTTTATGAGGTCTTGGTCACCCAGATAGCTTAGGACATGCAGTGCGTGCAGCCCATGGTGCTGAAGTGTCGATTCTGAAAGGTTTTCAGGTGTGTCATACTGCTGGTGATAGACGTGTCCTTTGTCGATTGCTGCGAAGTTGAGTCCCTGCTTGCCAGCTTCCTTAAACGGTGTGAAATCAGTGTCATTTGGCATCCGCTGGTACACTTCGTACGCCATGGCGTTGGCGAATGGGTACTGGTCAGATGCCTGCAGGGCGTCGATGATCCAGCCATTATCTTCTGCAGTCTCAACCATGATTACGGGGCCACCCCCACCTCGCATTTCGAATGAAAGAACGAGTTGAATGTCCTCCATCCATGGGTGCTCATTCACGAAAGCTCGTGCACCGAGCAGACCTAACTCTTCAGCATCGGTGAATAAGACGATTACGTCATTGCGGAGAGGTGGTCCTGTCTGGATTGCTCTTAGCGTTTCCAGTATCGAGACGACGCCCGTACCGTCATCTCCTGCCCCTACGGCGAGACCCCGGCTATCGTAGTGAGCGGTGATCAAGATAGCCCCTGTGGATGCCGTACCAGGTAGCCGCGCGACCACATTTCTGACGGTAGCGGTCCGGGCCATCGTCCCTCGCTGAAATGAACTCGTTGAGGTTTGGATTTCTGGATTCAAGCCAAGGGTGGTAAGGCGGTCGACTAGATAGCCCCGGACTCTTTCGTGTTCTGGTGAGCCCGGTGGATGCGCTTGTCTCGCAATTTCAACAAGGATCGCCATCGCACGTGCTGATGAGAATTCCGTTTCAGGTGCGTTAGCTGAGACAGGAGAGGGTTGACCTGTGCGAGTGCTGAAGAAACAAGACATCAGAAACATGAGTGTGATTGTGATGACTCCCCACCACCGGTTCTGCGCCTCGCCTTTGTTCATCTAGCCAGGATCCGTACGATATCATCAATGGCGTCTCTGACTTGTCCAGATGGGAGGCCTGATCCATTTGATAGTATGGAGAAAATCACCTCGCTTCCGTCGTCCCGTGTCAGGTATCCGGAAAGCGAATTTACATTTGAAATTGTTCCTGTTTTTGCGAAAACACGGCCTTCAAGGTCAGAAAGTCGTTCTTGGAGTGTAGAGTCTTCTTCTCCCGGTGTGGCTAGCGCAGAGCGGTAAGTGCCGTTGTTTTGACTAGAGGACAGGTATTGAAGAATCCGCACGAGTGCCCGGGGCGTTACAAGATTATATGCCGACAATCCCGAGCCATCTCTTGGAGAAATATCGAGGCTATCTATCCCGACCACTTCTGTCAGGAATTCACTTATAACAACAATTCCCTCTGACCAACTGCCTTCTTCTCCTAATTCAGCACCAAGCGTCCGGATAAGTTGCTCAGTCATCCAGTTTTGGCTTGGCTTCAAGATACCCGCGATAAGTTCGGAGAGCGGAGGAGACTCGAGCGTCAGAATTGGTCCGGCGTTAGGGCACTCTCTAACAGATCCGGATAGGCAACCACGTCCGACCCTGTAACCCTCACTCCATGCGACCTGGGCCCCGCCTTGCAACTCGATACCGGCTTGTTCGAGAGCGATATCGAGTGCTGCGGTTGCTTGGCGAACAGGATCTCGAAGCGCGAACGTCAAAGTATCGGTGTCGTATAACTCGATTTGTCCGGTTAGTTCAAGGTGGCGTGTTTCCGGCAGATAATTGGACCGCACCTGGAGGCCACTGTCCGGCGGGACCGTGGTAATGCGAGTCCGCACATAATCAGGCGTCCCCTTAGGAAACCATTCTAGGTTTGCAGGAGACCCAACTGCTGGCCCAGCATTAATGATCACTGAGATCTCACCCTCATCTATCGCGAACGCCCCTCCAGTAGCTCCATACGAAAATCTCAGGTCTTCTACTTCCCAAGTAGGGCCTACTGTAGAGGAATCCCAAGCAGAGACATCTACGAAGACTGAGCCCGCAACGTTTCGCAGTCCTTTCTGATAAAGACTGTCAGCGATAGCGGCTAATGATGCTTCTCCAGATTCCCAGTATCGATCGGACATCGACGGGTCTCCGGAAGCGAGGACAACTAGATCCCCATCTAAGAGTGACCCTAGAACAGACCCTGTAGCCCAGACTTCAGTCCCGTAGCGGTAGTTTGGTCCAAGAAGTGAAATGGCGGTTGCTGTGACAAGGATTTTTTGGTTAGACGCCGGTACGAACTTTTGATGGGCATTTCTGGAATACAGGATGCGCCCTGTTCGCGCATCTACGGCTAAAACACCGAAGTGAACCTGATCTAGGGGAGAGGTGTCTAGGATGGCATCTACTGCATTTCGAATAGGTCCACCCGAAGGCTCTCCAGCTGTAGCACACCCGGATAAGAGGACCACGATGATCCACCATTTAGCGATGCTCTTTGAAGCCCTAGGGAGCTTCTTCTTTAGGAGGTTCATAACATCCGCAATCAGATTATTAGCCAACTTCTAGGACCTTTCTAAAAGGCAGCTTCCAACTTCACTGCGGTGCCATAGCAGAGCATTTCAGCAGCTCCTTGCATCACCATAGACGTCTGAAAACGGACTCCGATTATTGCATCTGCGCCCAAGGAGTCTGCTTCTTCAATCATGCGGTCTATCGCCTGCTCCCGAGATTCTCCGAGCAGCTTGCTGTACTCGAGGACTTCTCCACCGGCCATATTTCGAAACGTAGCCATGATGTCCTTTCCTAGGTGCCGTGCCCTAATTGAACTGCCTCGAACCAACCCCAAGGATGCGGTCTCCTGTTGGCCAGGTACGTGTTCCGTAGTGACTAAGATCATCTTTGTACATCCTTGTAGGGGTCATTCCCTGATTCTTTATAACGCTCCCAAATTACTGTAGCGAGGAGTGCGAGAATCCCGGCCCAAAGTAGCCCTGCACCCCATTTTTCCCAGCCAGTTACTTCGAGGTCCGTCAAAAAAGCATAGGCCCCGTACGCTGTAAGAATGATGAATCCCACGATCAAGGATATCCAACCGACTTGCTTTGTCATCTTAACATTCACCTGGTCCCACTCGGGCCTCTGATAGTTAACTAGATTGAGGGGTGGGCTAGTTTCCTCCCTCGTCTTCCGAAATTACTCGGGCTTTAGCATCGGTAACCATACGACGAACATCTTCTAACAGCTTTTTCGCATCATAAACGATTCCATCTTTGATCGTATAGCTGATGCCGCCCACGCGCTCGACTTTTCCAGTGTCATCATTGAGCATGGGTGTACCGGTACCGTAAAGCACTTTTAAGTTTGCCAGTGGATTCTTATCAACCACTATCATGTCTGCTTTTAAGCCGGCTTGGATCACTCCAAACTGGAGATCGTTCTCCATTCCCTTCGGCTTATGAAGTTGCAGGGCACCATGATAGGTCGCTGCGCGGATGACTTCGAGCGGGCTGAACCCTGCCTCCCGGAGTAGTTCAAGTTCCCGGATGTAATCAAAGCCATAAAGCTTATATATAAACCCCGAGTCAGATCCCGTAGTGACGATTCCACCCCGGTTCTTGTAGTCGTTCAGGAATTGCATCCATTTTTCATAAAACTTGTTCCAGTGATACTCATCCTCACTGGTCCAATAAAACCAATACGATCCGTGAGCTTCACGACTTGGCTGATAGAAATCCCACTGGCTAGGCAGTGTGTAGTCCTCATGCCATTCGGCTTCTCGGGCCCGCATCACATCTCTGCTTGCTTCGTAGATTGTCATCGTTGGGTCGAGGCCAAAATCGAGCTCCAGGAATTCCTCGAGAAGAGCATTCCATGTCTCAGAACCGCGATCCGCCGATTGATACCATAGCCGGCCAACCTGTCCAAAGCGGTGCTGCTCGTTGTTGTAGTTGTAGTCGTTCGGGAAGTCCTGAATAGTTCGATCATCAAAGAGAGCTTCGAACAGGCCGTAGTAGTGCGTCATCATATCTAAGCCGAGACGTGCAGCATCAAGTGCGTCCATCCGTGAGACACCGGTCTGGGCTAGGTGTGCAACTGTGCCCAGGCCATGCTTATGCGCCTCATCGATAAGCGCTTCCATAATATCTGGGGGGTAGGAAGTCAGTTTTAGACCATCTATTTGAGCGCCTCCGACGTCCACATTAGCAGCGTAGCGCACCCACTCTCGAGCCTTCTCTGGATTGTTGACTGGGCCGCGGTCCCATCCCTCTCCTGGGCGGGCATAAGTGAACATGCGGGGTGCTACGATATCGTTTCGATCAGATGCTGCCTTTTCGCCAAGAGCCCACATCATCGAACCATGGCCGACACCGCGTGAGGTTGTGATGCCGTTCCCCATCCAGAGCTTATATGTGTACTCAGGTTGTGGCGCTTTCCCTCCACCTCCGGTATGAGCATGCATATCAATGAGCCCAGGCAATATGTACATGCCAGAGAAGTCCAATTCCTTAGTGGCACCCTGCGGCCGACGCTGTTCATTGATTGGGGCCATGGGGAAGCCAACGGACCGTACTTCTGTGATCCGATCACCTTCGATGACTATGTCCACGGGACCCATCGGAGGTGCACCTGTGCCGTCAATGATCGTAGCACCCCGAAGGATGAGCCGTTCATGTGGCCCATCTCCCTCATCAGCTCTTCGGAGGGTGGTCACTTCCATCCCATTCTCTAGGCGCTCGATCGCCAATTCGTTCACGTCGGTTTGCGCGCCTACCGAGTCTGCGGCAACAAGAGTGGTAAGTACTGCCAGTGAGATGTAGAGCAGTGGACAATGCTTCTTCATGATTCCTCCGAACTGGTTTTTATCGCCTGACCGAGCGGAATGGAAAGATATTATCGAACCTGCCCGTCCGCTTCGCCAAGAGGTGTCATTGATTCGAAGGTCTCTTTGAGTGCCGACATCACTAATCGCCAGGACCTTGTGGACGGTGAGACCATCTCAAAGTGGCCAGAGTCTGGCAGGTCAACGATTCGCAGATCCTCTGTTCCTAGCGTTATGGCACGGTGGTAATAGGACCGTCCCGGGGGTGCCCAAACAAAATCTTGTCCACCGATGAGCAATGTTTGTGGTACTAAAATTGGAGCAAGTTGCATCGGAGAAGCAGCTTGGTATCGCTCAGGGTACTCCGCGGGCGTCCCTCCCATGAGACGTCCGACCGCGTTACCGCATGAACCGCGTTCTTCTAGCGCTTCCAAATCTGCAGCCGGAGCCAATGCGAATACTGCTTGCACAGGAAGTGGGTTCGGAGTGTATAGGGCACTCTGGCCATCGATTTTGCCTCGAGCTGCAGCCCATAACGCGAGCGCTCCTCCTGCAGAGTGTCCTGCAACAACCACCCGGCTGAGGTCCAGACTGTACGGTTCTGCAATTTCGCGGAGATGATCGATTCCTTGTCCCACGTCAAGATATGTACTCGGCCAGCCACCTCCCTCGTCACCAAGTCTCCGATACTCTATGCTCCACACCGCATAGCCAGCCTCGGCTATGGCTACCTCAGATTGCCCTACGTGTTGTATGTCAAAAGCCGATAGCCAGCAGCCACCGTGAATGAACACAACTATAGGATGTGGGCTAGTACCAGTTGGAAGTCGTAGATTACCAAATTGCTGGGGACCCGGGCCGTACGAAATACGATGGTCCGGTGGGGGCGATTGCCACTCCAATACCTCACTCGAGCCTATGAGCTGAGCGCTCCCCTGGTTCGGATAGACCGTAATTAAGAGGATACCAAGGGCGGTGATCATTGCTTGCTTCAGTCTAGCCATCTTCTGTGATCCTTAATTCTAGGTCCCCTAAGGGGTCCGAATGACTATTATTGATACTCTTTCCGCTATTGAGCCATACCCGAAGTCAGACGCATACACGAGCAGAGAGTTGGTTTGACCGATCAAGGTACGTTGGGATTCGAGAGTGCGAGCGCTGAGGCAGAGCGTTTGCGTGAAGAACTACACCGTCATGCCTACAGTTATTACGTCGAAGCACGACCGGAGATCAGCGATACTGAGTACGACCAGTTATTCAAGCGTTTACTAGAGCTAGAAAAAGATCATCCTGAGCTTTGTTCGCTTGATTCACCGACTCAGCGTGTTGGTGCTGAACCCCAAAGCAAGTTCAAAACCGTAGCTCACGCAGCTCCAATGCTGTCCCTCGACTCGACACAAGATGTCAGTGAACTTCGCCGCTTTGATGAGAGAATTCGTAAAGCACTCGGAGAAGGCCATGAGCCAACGTACGTCATCGAACCAAAGTTGGACGGTGCTTCGATCGAACTCGTATACGAGAATGGCGTGCTAACTCGAGCAGTGACCAGAGGGAATGGACGTGAGGGTGAACAGGTCACTAATAACATCCGTACGATTTCGTCGGTTCCACTCCGACTTCGTACCGAGGACCGAGCAGCTCCCGAGCTGCTTTCTGTGAGAGGTGAGGTCATCATGTACATCTCAGATTTTCGAGTTTTCAATGCTCGTTTGGTTGAGGCCGGTGGCGAACCTTATGCGTCTCCCAGGAACTCTGCTGCTGGGTCACTACGCCAACTAGACTCGCATGTCACTGCATCCCGGAAGCTGGATCTCCTGGTTTATGATATTCTCGCGATAGAGGGGTCTGGGTTTAAGAGTGACACGGACGGCATAGAGGCAATCCAGCATTGGGGTTTTAAGGTTCCTGAGCGGATAAGAAGCGGAAGAACGGTCGAGGATATTCTTGAATATCACGCAGGATTTGCTGCCGATCGTGAAGGTTTGGATTACGAGATTGATGGGGTCGTGATCAAGTTGGATGACCTCTCCTCTCGGTCGGCGATCGGTGTTACGTCACACCATCCCCGATGGGCCTTGGCCTTCAAGTTTGAGCCACGGCAGGAAGTCACCCGGATCGATAAGATTGAGGTTAACGTTGGCCGCACAGGTGTGATTACACCGGTTGCTGTGCTAGATCCCGTAGTGGTTGGTGGCGTTACCGTGTCTCGAGCATCTCTCCACAACAGAGAAGAACTTCGCCGCAAGGATTTACGTGAAGGGGATATAGTACGTATCCAGCGAGCTGGAGACGTTATACCTCAGGTGGTAGAGGTGATTGAACATCAGAAGGACCGAGCCTTCCCATTTGAGATGCCGCTGGAGTGTCCTGTATGCGGTACGCCAGTGCAGGAGGAAGGTCCTCGTATAAAGTGCCCTAATCGATTTGGATGTTCAGCTCAACTTCAGGGCCGCATAGTGCACTTGGCTTCTAGATCCGCCTTAGATATAGAGGGGCTTGGCGAAGAAACAGCTGCGTTACTTGTCACTGAAGGATTGGTGAGCAGCCTTGCAGAATTATTCGATATATCTCCTGAACAGCTTGTAGCATACGAGGGCTTCGCTGAGAAATCTGCGACCTCTTTGGTGGAAGCAATCCAATCAAAGAAGGCGCCTGACCTCCCACAGTTTCTGATCGCATTGGGTATTCCGGAGGTAGGTACAGCTGTTGCCAGAGACCTCTCAGGTCATTTCGGTAGTATCGAAGCAATAAGGGAAGCTTCAGCAGAGGAGCTTGAGGAGATAGATGGTATCGGACCTAGAATGAGCGAGGTGATAACGGCCTTCCTGGAGGATGAAAGGAATAGGTCAGCGATAGATGCCATTCTCTCACGTGGTGTTGAGCCAGCGGCATCCGAGCCCCTGGGCAAAGCTCTTCCATCTGCAGGCACGGCTGTTTTCACTGGTTCGCTTCCTATCCCACGGGCATCGGCTGAAGCCGCTTGGCGCGCGGTTGGTGGACGCACTGCAAGCAGTGTTTCTGCGAAGACTGACTTTGTGGTTTTAGGGGAGAACGCGGGCTCAAAAAGAGAAAAAGCAGAGCGCCTCAAAATAGTAATTCTCAACTTCGGGGAGTTTGCTGCGAAAGTGGTCTCAATGGGTGGTGAAATAGACGGTCCATAAAGGGGCTTGCGCTCTAGTAGTAGATGAGGGACGACGACGTACCTCGGTTGGCTGAATCCATGGTTCTCCTGGGATGTTGGAAGAACTAGGCTGCTACCCATTCTGCTCTGCGAAAACAGGGTTATCGTATTCAGAGCGCCCAACTGCCATCAGTGCTATGGGTGAGGATCCTGGGGAGTGACTAGGTAGGAGGATAACTTGTTGGGACTGATGCCGGCTCTTGCTGTGCTGATTTCTGGAATAGTGGTGCTGTACTTCGGTGCAGAATGGCTTGTCCGGGGAGCTTCAAAATTGGCGAGTTCGCTGGGTGTCAGCCCGATAGTAGTTGGCCTAACCGTTGTGTCACTAGGAACGTCTGCACCGGAGTTGGTCGTGTGCGTCGTAGCTGCGCTTCAGGGCAACCCTGGTCTGGCAATTGGGAATGTGATGGGCTCCAATCTGGCCAATATAGGTCTCATCTTGGGGCTCACCTCACTCGTTCACCCTCTGGGAGTCAACCATAGGGTCGTGTGGCGCGAGATGCCTATAATGCTGCTGATAACATTCTCCATATATCCAATTGCATTCGATCGCGTGTTGAGCCGGATGGATGGCTTCATACTTCTTGTGACATTGCTTGCTTATCTATTCTGGGTTTTTCGGTCTGGCCATCCTGAAGAAATTGAAAGTTCGCATGGCCCGAGAGACTCGACGACCTCGGTCGTGAGTCTTAAGGATATTGGACAAGTCGCCCTAGGTGCCACGTTTCTTGTGTTAGGCGGATACTGCATAGTTACGGGCGCAGTAGAAGTTGCGTCCACGCTTGGTGTTTCAGAGGTGATAATTGGATTAACTGTAGTGGCCATTGGTACCTCTCTGCCCGAATTGGCTACATCGTTGGTCGCTGCGATGCGTCAGGAGGTCGATATTGCCGTCGGAAATATTATCGGCTCTAACGTCTTTAACCTGACTGCAATATTGGGAACTACTGCAGTAGTTCGGCCGATCATGATCCCCGAAACAGTACTTTCACGAGAACTTGCTGGAGTTGTTTTTATGTCCCTACTCCTCTTGCCAATCCTTAGAAGTGGATGGCAGATCAAACGGTGGGAAGGGGCATTGCTGCTAACGGCGTATATCGGGATGGGCTGGTGGCTTATATAGGCTAAGTTCAACAGAGTTGAACTGTGTCCGGACCACCTTAGGGGTAGGCTCTTGCCCTAGGGCTGGGTAGCTTCCTCTGACAGGGAAAGCAGGTTTTCAAAACAGATTGATAATCCCAGGAGCTAGTCTGAATGCTTCCGATTGATCTTTCCGGCAAGCGCGCCTTCATAGCCGGTGTTGCTGATGACAGAGGGTACGGGTGGGCAATCGTGCGTGCGCTTGCAGCTGCTGGCGCCTCAATATGCGTAGGCACGTGGCCTCCGGCGCTCAGGATTTTTACTCGCAGTCTCGCCCGGGGAAAACTTGACATGTCTCTTCCGGGTGGAGGAGAGATTGAATTTGAGAAGATCTATCCCTTAGATGCGGCCTTCGACACAGCTGATGAAGTACCTGAGCATGTGAGGGAGGACAAGCGATATGTTGACCTGGAAGGTTACACGATTCAGGGTGTCGCGGATCAGGTACAAGCTGACTTCGGAGAGGGTTGTCTAGATATCGTTGTACACTCGCTCGCAAACGGACCGGAAGTTAAAAACCCTCTCATTGAAACAAGTCGCGGTGGTTATCTCGCAGCAATTAGTTCTAGTGCCTACTCAATGGTGAGTATGGCACAGCGGCTTGGACCGCTTATGAACGATGATGGTGCTTTAGTATCAATTTCCTATCTGGCCGCAGAGCGAGTTGTGCCAGGATACGGAGGGGGTATGAGTTCGGCGAAGGCCGCACTGGAAAGCGATACACGCCTGCTTGCTTTTGAGGCAGGCCGGAAGTTTGGCGTCCGTGTGAACACTATCAGTGCGGGCCCGCTCGCGAGTCGTGCTGCCAGCGCGATCGGAACGATCGATCGTTTGGTTGACTACTACCGAGACAACGCAGCACTGCCAGAGGTAAACACTGCGGACGACGTTGGACATGCCGCTGCATTTCTTTGCTCTCCTCTCGCCGCGGGTATAACCGGTGAGACTCTCCACGTCGATAAGGGCTACCATGCAATGGGGATGCCTGCTCAAGCGCTGCTCAAAGACGAGGTCGAGTGACGGTAGCTGAAAATCTTTTTGGATCTCTGCTACCTGACATTATTACGAGTCCTCCAGGCGGGGGTTCTTCTCATCTGGCGATGCGCCTTCGGGAAGTTGAATCCCGCAATATCACCTATGTCGACTCTGGATGGCCGATCTTTTGGAAGGAAGCGAGTGGATCGAATGTCCGCGATGTTGACGACAATATCTATATCGACCTGAGCGGGGCATTTGGTGTTGCTCTAATTGGACATGCACATCCAAAGGTTGTTCATGCTCTCCAGGCCCAAGGACAAGAATTGATACATGGGATGGGTGATATTCATCCACCTGTGAGAAAGATTGAATTGATTGAGCGTTTATGTGGGATCGTACCCTGGGTTGATGCACAGGCAGTACTGACGACAACTGGATCAGAGGCTGTCGAGGTGGCGCTCAAGACCGCCCGGATTGCTACTGGTAAACCAGGCATTGTTGCGCTCAGAGGAGGATATCATGGCCTTACTATGGGCGCGCTCGCGGTCACGGACCGGGCCCACTTCCGTTCATACTTTGAGGATCAGCTGTATCAGGGAGTGACCTTTGCCCCTTTCCCTGAATGTAATGATGCCTCACAGGTGACTACGGACGAAGCTCTGGCATTGCTTCGAGCAGCCTTTCAGCAGGGGGCACCGAATGGTGATCCGATCGGTGCTGTGATTGTGGAGCCTGTGCAGGGCAGGGCAGGAGTAAGAATTCCTCCCGATGGTTTCATGGCCGCTCTATCGGATGTAGCGATAGAAGAGGGTGTGATGGTTATCGCTGATGAGATCTTTACCGGACTTGGACGCTGTGGGTCAATGTTAGCATCCGAGCAATTAGGACTTCGTCCAGACATTGTTTGTCTTGGCAAAATCCTTGGGGGTGGTTTGCCGCTTTCAGCGTGCCTCAGTTCACGGTCAGTGCTGTCTGCTTGGCCAGAAAATGATGGAGAAGCGATTCATACCAACACGTTTTTGGGCCACCCCCTCTCATGTGCCACCGCATTAGCTGTGCTTGATGTCCTTGAGCACTTGGGTGTTCCGGAGTGTGCAAGGGTTCTCGGATCGCGACTGCTTAGCGAGTTGCAAGAGTCTTTAAAGGATACTGAAAAAGTTTTAGAGGTACGCGGATATGGTCTCATGATCGGGATTGAGCTGGTTACAGCCGACGGATCGCCTTGGAAGGGGGGCGCTGTAAGGGTAGCAGAAGCCGCTCTTGGTCAGGGCTTGATTCTTTTGCCTGCCGGGGAGCACGGTCATGTAGTGGAGCTTACTCCGTCTGCGTTCTTATCTGAGAATCAAGTAGCCCATTCGGTGGCTGTACTATCATCTATTATCCAAGCCATCCATTGAGGACATCTCACTCGTCTGGTATGTGGTCCGGTGTCTTTTTCGATCTTGATGGTACGCTGGCAGATACGGTTGAATTGATCCTTAAGTGCTTCCGCTTCACCACGAAAAAACATTTTGGCCAGTCACTTCCTGATGCAGATGTTGTGGCCACCCTCGGGATACCACTTCCAGTGCAGATGAAGGGCTTTGCTCGGAGCGCAGAGGAAGCTGAGTTGATGCGAAAAACCTATATCGCGTATCAGGACATCGTGCATGATGAAATGGTCCAGTCATTTCCAGGAGCGTCTTCAGTTTTGAGAGCGCTACGAAGCAATGGGACAAAGATCGCGGTTGTCACAAGCAAGCGCGCAGGTATAGCCAAGAGAACTCTCGAGTGCTGCGGTCTATGGGAGTCAGTGGATCTTGTCGTTTGTGCAGATCAGGTGCAGCGCCCGAAGCCACATCCTGAATCAGTCAATCTGGCTCTTAGTGAACTCGGTCTTGAACCAGATAGAGTTGTATTCGTCGGCGATTCACCCTTCGATCTTCAGGCTGGGAAGGGGGCGGGGACGCGAACGGCTGCAGCACTATGGGGTCCGTTCAATCTCGAAGAACTTCTAGCGGAGGAGCCTGACTTTGTTTTAGATGCTATTGAGGACGTGCTGGAAATTAACGTCGAAGAAGTGGGAAACGGGACAGCTCTTCCTTCTCCGGGCCCTTAATTGGACGAAGTCGAGAAATCTATTTGTTCAGCGAGTTTTAAGTCTTTTTCAGTAATTCCACCTGCGTCATGCGTGGAAAGTGTGATTGTGACGTTGTCGTATCGGATATCGATATTGGGATGATGATCGTGGGTATCTGCCAGAGTTGCGACGCGGTTCACGAATACAATTGAGTCTCTGAAAGAACTAAAACGGAAACTCTTAATGATTTGGTTTGAGCGGCGCTTCCATCCTTTGTGGCTATCGAGCCATGCCCGAATGGATTCCGTATTGAGCTTACTAGCCATTCCTGTCCCGTGAGTCAGACCAAATGATTGTGGTATAATAAGTTAGAACTGGTATGCGAGTTTACTCAGGATTTAGTGAAAAGTACACTCGTTCCACTTAAAAGGACGCTTATCAGAGCCGAGTTGTTGAGGGGTTGACGCTGTCTGATGGGCCTCTGTAAGATCTTGGCCCTCTCGAAACTGGGAGGATCGTAGCGCCCCCATCGTCTAGTGGCCTAGGATATCGCCCTCTCACGGCGAAGACCGGGGTTCGAGTCCCCGTGGGGGTATTGGTCGCTTAGCTCAGCTGGTAGAGCGCTACGTTCACATCGTAGATGTCGCAGGTTCGAGTCCTGCAGCGACCATAGATCCAATAGCCTGCGGGAGGCGCTTAGACTGTAGAGAGTTTCCGCGTACTGATCTGCTTGAACGGTTGCCCTGGTGTCCAGCTGGTTACGTGCCCCACTACTGCACTCGCTGCAACTGAATAGGGTGATCCAAGGTAGAGATTGCCCGGTCCCGAACGTCCTGGGAAATTCCGGTTTTGCGATGACATTGAGACTTCATCAGGTGAGTTTGTGACTCCTGGTCCAGCTGCTATACATGCACCGCATCCGGGTTCAATGAATGTCGCTCCCATGCTGTCAAACAGCGTCATATAGCCTTGTTCGTGACAGTATTCACGAACCTCTGTGGAGCCACACTGGATGTATGCTTTTACGTCTGGGTGGATTTTCAATCCTTGTGAAGCAGCCTCACTGAGGACGCGAGCATACATATCCATGTCCTCCTTTTTCCCAGCAGTGCAGGATCCTGCGTATGCTATATCGATACGGATGGGTTCTTCTCCAAGTGCATCAATGTAGACTCCGTTGCCCGGGTCATTGGGTAGGGCTGCCATAGGGCGGATCGTTGACGCATCGATCTCTATGGTTTTCACATACTCTGCCCCAGGATCACTTTGTATGCCTTGAATGAGTTCTTGGGCACGAGTCCTATCCATTCCACGCTCATCAACCATGAATTGGACCGATTTGTCGTCCGCTGCGATGATGCCAGTGAAGGCTCCAACTTCAGCGGCCATGTTGGTCATGGTCGCACGTTCATCAATACTGAGTTCCTCCACGGCAGGGCCCGCATACTCGATAATCTGCCCAATCGCGTGTCCGTCGCGTATGTAGGGATGTCTAAGAATTTCAAGCATATAGTCTTTTGCGGTAACATTTGGTGCAGGGGTTCCTCGTATCTCAACTTTGAAGGACGGGGGCACGCTCATGCGCACGTCTCTTGTGAGCCAAGAGTTGAAGATTGCAGTCGTTCCAATGCCGAAGGCGAGTGAACCAATAGCTCCCGCGTGTGGCGTGTGAGAGTCAGTGCCCACTATGAGCATGCCTGGCTCTGCGTACGCCTCGAGGATTTTGGAGTGACAGATAGCCTGGGAACCGAGTCGGTGTCCCATCTGTTCTCCATATAACTTTACGCCCTGTTTCTCACTGAACTCACGCTGTTTCACTTCGAGTTCATTTGCTGCTTCCAGCAGACCGTCTTCAATCCGTTCTTGGCTCATCACCTGGGACAGAAAGGTTAAATGATCCCGAAAGAAGAGCATTGAGGATGGGTCCACGACCTTGGCATCCTTTCCAACTTTGTTTTCGAAGAAAATCGAAGCCATGGGAGTCACGTACTCATGGCTAAACCGGATATCGGTATAGAAGAAGCCACTGTCTCCTGGTTCAACCCACGGAACACCCATTTCACCCTTCCCAGGATCAGTAACCAGATGCGAAGCGAAAATTTTTTCTGCGACAGTCATCGGGCGAGTTGATGGTGCTTGCTTCCGTGCGCATGCAGCCAATGGGATGGTCACACTGCCCTGGAGTCGTGCGACATTGAACTCAAAGAGTCCTCCGTACTCAATGATTTGTCGGGTAATGTCGTCTTTACCCTTCGTGAATTCTGTAAGTGGGATTTCCTCGCCAGCCTTGATTCGGTCAATAATCCCAAAATCAGTCGACGTTAAGAGTCCTAGATTCTGACAGTTTTCGTCATAAATACGCTCGATGCTTTCCGCGACAATGACCTTGATACCTGCGTGGAGCTCAGCGTAAGGGCTTGCCTCACGACTACTTCCTTTGCCGCGTCTCTTGCCAGCAACAGAACAGACGAAACCTCCATTGCGTACAGCATTACGTTCCACGGGGTACTCTGTCTCATTGGTGGCTTGATTTGTGGTGCGCAAACCCAAGTACGGGAAATCCCCAAGCGTTTCATCATAGAAGAAACAGATATACGCCGGTGTAATCTCATCTGTAGAGATTTGGTCGCGGAGTAGGCTTATATAGTCGTGCGGGTGTTGAATGTTGATGCCTTCGTACAATTGCCCTCTAACGAGCTCGGCATCATCCAATAGATAGAGAATGCGGCCTTCGAACTTGAGGTTTTCGGGTCGCTTCTCTATATGCCTATTCAGGAGGTCTTCAATCATGTGCCTATCCTAGCTGGACCTCTAAATATGCTGGCCCAGACTAAAATGTGCCCTCGGGACTGATAGCTGCAAAGGGACCAGCGTCCAATCGGATGGCTGAATCAGAAATATATAGCTGAGAGGCTTACCTATTGTTGCTTGTTCCTGCTTAGGCCACTAGCTCTGCATCAACTGAAGTCCACCCCAAAGATCATTACCGCAATAATGATTGCGGCTACAGCGGCTGGTGCTACCCAACGAATGAAAAAACGCCACGTCTCGTACCGAAACCAACTAGGCTGTGTGCCATCTACAAGCTCGTTCATGGTGTCTTCTCTAGTCATAAACCAACCTGCTGCAATCGTTACTGCGAACCCACCGGTAGGTAGCATCCAGTTCGAGACGAAATGGTCAGCCATAGAGAACCAGCCGATCTTGCCCCCGAAAAGTGTCTCCCCTACTGCACCTGGGACGACAAGATTGGATACACCTGAAACGGCACCAAAAGATATGGCGGCGAGGATGGTGAATATGAAAACAGTACCACCGCACATTAATGTTGCTTTTTGCCGAGCGATGCGATGCTCATCGATCACATAACTCGCGACGACTTCGAGTAGTGACATTGTGGATGTGAGAGCAGCAAGCGCAATGAGCACATAGAAAAGCGGTCCTAGGAAACGTCCAAGAGGAACCTCTGTGAAGAACAACTCAGGTAACGAGATGAAGAGCATGCCTACGGTAGATGCACCAACCTGTTCTTCCATCCCTGGAACACTGAATATTACCGAGAACATTATGACGGTTGCTAGGAGTGCTATCAGTGTGTCTAGGAGCACGATCGTTGCTGATGCCTTAACAACAGACTGAGTGCTTGAGATATAGGAGCCGTATGTCACCATACACCCCATTCCTAACGAAAGCGTAAAGAACGAATGCCCCAGGGCCTCGAGAATTGCGCCTGGCTCGAGCTCATTGAAGTTGGGCTGAAAAATGAAGGCGAGGGCTTCACCTGAGCCGCTCATCCCAAGCGCAGAGAAGAGTAGCAAAACGAGAATAACGCCAAGGATAGGTAGAAAGGTCCTTGCAATCCTCTCAATACCTTTCTGGACCCCTAGGTACACGACTGACACAGTGGCAATACTGAAACCTAAGGACAGCCCGAGTTGAAGGGTGCCATTGCTGGATTGTTCGCCAAAGAGATCTCCCATCGCCATACCACTTGGAAAGCCAGTCACCATCCATCCGGCTGATTTGTAAAAATAGAAGAGAGACCAACCTGCAATAACAGTGTAGTAACTGAGTAAGATGAAGCCGCACAGTACCCCCCAGGCTCCGACGATCCCCCACATAGGACCAGCGGCATCCTTAAGCGCACCAACGGCACTTTTTTGTGTCTTTCGACCTATGAGCAACTCTGCCATCATGATTGGCAAGCCTACGGCTGCTATACATATCAGATAGACCAGGACAAAGGCCCCGCCACGGTTTTCCCAGGTGATAAAGGGAAATTTCCAGAGATTGCCGAGGCCGATCGCACTTCCTGTGGCCGCGAGGATGAGCCCCATATTCGAGCTCCAGTTGCCACGTTGCCCGTCCATGGGCTCCACTCCCTTTTCTTCTAGAAAAATTCTGTTCCGATGGATGTGACCAAATCAGCGTCTGACCGTATGACGGAATCCGGATCTCGCGCGCAAAACATACCGGGCACTTTGAACTCCCAACAGTCAAAGGTTTACACTAGAGAATCTCAGCACACGCTCTTTTAGTGGGACATGCTCATGCACCGGTTCATCCTGACGACCTTACTCATAACAAACGCAGCCGTATCGGCTTGCACTGCTCCGGAGAGCTCTGATGGGCGGGCGATGGGGCTCGAGCAAGCTCCACTGCGTGCAGCGCTACTCACTGCAGGTCCGGTTAGCGATGCTGGTTGGTATGCTGGTGCTTATGAAGGATTACTCCTTCTTCGTGATTCTCTTGGAGCTGAGGTTAGTCACCAACAAACCCGGACTCCGGCTGAGTTTGATGAGGCATTCCTGTCATATGCTTCATCAGGGTACGATTTAGTTTTTGCACACGGGTTCGAGTACCAAGACGCTGCAATACGTGCAGGTCAGCAATTTCCGGGCACTACGTTCATTGTAAGTGGAGGAGGTAGGTACTCGGAGAATGTGATCCCGCTGATCTTCGAGCTAGAGGAGGGCAGCTACCTTGCAGGTATGGCTGCCGCTCAGGTAAGCGAGTCTGGTATCTTAGGCATGGTTGGCGGCGTTGAGATTCCACCTGTCCAAGGAACCTTCAGAGCTTTCGAGGCTGGTGCCGAGAGTATTAATCCGAATATAAGAGTTCTTGAAGCTTTTATTGGCAATTGGGACGATGTGGCTGCTGCAAAAGAGGCCGCGATCGCTCAGTTACGTAATGGGGCTGATGTTATCATCCACAATGTCGATGCCGCCTCTTTCGGGGTTTTTCAAGCCGTCCGAGAGATGGTCGAATCAGGAGGAAGGGCATGGGCGCTCGGGATGAACCGTGACCAAAACCAGATTGCACCAGAAGTGATCTTGGGTAGCGCGGTTATCCGTATCCCACAGGCATTTCTGGAGGTCGCACTTTCTTGGGAGTCCGGCGAACTAGGTGGACGACCGATCTATGCTGGGGCTAACACTGAGGTTATCGATTTTGTCGTGAACCCGGCCGTAGCCGACATCTTCTCAGCTGACTTCATTGTGACGATGCAAGAGGTGCGAGAGCGGATTCGTAGCGGAACATTTGAAGTTCCGAAGGTCTCATTTATAGAGGGTGAGATCGGCGGGTCATGACTGAGGTTCTTGCGCGCCTTGATGGCATCATCCGTCATTTTGGACATGTGAAGGCACTCGACAGCGCAAATCTTGAAATTCATTCAGGTGAAATCCACGGGATCTTAGGGGAGAATGGTGCCGGTAAGACCACGCTCCTAAATATCTTGGGGGGTATCATCCATCCGGATGTTGGTTTTGTAGAAGTAGGCGGGTCTCGGGTCAGGCTACAGAGTGCACGGGCGGCCTGGAAAATGGGGATTGGTTTGGTGCACCAACACTTCACTTTGGTACCGGGCCTTTCTGTGCTCGAAAATCTTGCACTCGGCCGACGGCATAGAGGGCACAGGTGGAAATTACACCTAAAAGAGATACGTAAAGAAGCCAGTCAGCTCAGTGAACTTACAGGGCTCACCGTACCCTTCGAAGCCTCGATAGAGGAATTGGGAGTGGGGGATCGACAGCGAATTGAAATCCTGAAGGCTCTGCTACGTGACCCTCAATTGCTGGTGCTTGATGAGCCGACTGCCGTGCTAGCTCCTGCGGAAATAAATCAGTTGTTCCGTCTTCTACGCAGTTTGGCTGAAGAGGGGCGAGCAGTTGTACTCGTCGCGCACAAATTAGATGAAATATTGTCAATCGTGGATCGTGTCACAGTGCTAAGACAGGGACGCACTGTGATGACTGCTGCCAGGGCTGATGTAGATACAGCAATCTTGACCGATGCCATGGTTGGGTCCTCTAGCGGGGACGGAGAGGCGCCTGCGACCCCCGATTCTTTTTCAGCGCTCGGTCAGAACTCAGATGGTTTGGCTCAGAATAGAGAATTGAGTAATCGCCCGGTTGCTAGGTTGAAGGGAATAACTGTGTACAGTCCGCAGGGAGGCTTAGCTCTGCAGGACGTGGGGCTAGAGGTCCTGCGTGGTGAAGTGATCGGTGTGGCCGGTGTAGAGGGTAATGGGCAGCGCGAGTTAGCCCTTGTCTTGTCCGGCCGCCAGGAGGTGGCCTCAGGCAAGCTAGAGATTCCTGAGCACGTTGGTTTTATCCCACAGGATCGTACCCGGGAGGGATTGGCAGCAGATTTTGATCTCACGGAAAATGTGGCCTTAGCGCTGCACCGTGACCCAAAGTTTCGCTTGGGCCCTCTGCTTCGTTGGAGCCTAATCGAGTCACACGCTACCAAGATCCGGTCCCGATTCAAGGTGAGGTCCTCAGGTGGGCGAACTCTTGCGCGTGAACTTTCTGGTGGAAACCAGCAAAGATTGGTGGTAGGTCGAGAACTTTCCCAGCTGCCTGAACTCTTAATTGCAGAGAATCCCACAAGGGGGCTGGACTTTACGGCAACAGCATTCGTCCGCGAGGAGCTGAAAAGGTTGGCACATGATACAGCTGCTGGTGTCGTACTGATCTCGACGGACCTAGACGAAATACTCGAGGTAGCAGATCGCGTCTTCGTGATTCTGCGTGGCAAGCTGACCCCTGTACCATCTGTGCATGATTCTCGAGAAACTGTCGGCGCTATGATGTTGGGTAGCAGGCTTGAGACCCACTGAAATGAGGCGATTTGATCAGCTGGCTGTCGCCGTTTTGGCTTTGCTCGCTACCGGTATCATAGCCGCAGGATCTCTGTGGCTTGGAGGGTATGACCCCCTAGTTGCTGGCGCAGCGATGTTTCAAGGGTCTTTCGGTAGTGGGACAGCGATATTTTCAGTCACAATGGTCCGTGCAGTCCCATTGATAGTCACAGGACTAGCGGTCGCATTGGCGTTTCGGGCAGGGGTGTGGAATATCGGAGCGGAAGGCCAGCTTTATGCTGGCGCAATCGCGGCCGCCTGGGTGGGCCTAAGCTGGGGCAACGCTCCAGGGTGGTTTCTTACTTCAGCTACACTAGTTGCCGCCTTGCTAGCAGGGGCTGTATGGGCCGCCATACCCGCGTTCATGAAGGTAAGGCTAGGCATCGGAGAGGTAATTCCGACGATTCTAATGAATTTCGTGGGGATTTATCTTGCAGCATTCGTGGTCCACGGTCCGCTTCAGGAAACCCGTGGCGTCTTTCCTCAGACTGATCCTATCAGTGATGCTGCAAGGCTATCTGTGCTGGTGGAAGGAACACGACTACATGCAGGTTTTCTGATTGCACTGCTTTTGGGTGTAATACTTTGGATTGGATTGCGCTGGACCCACTTTGGCTTTCAGGCTCGTGCAGTTGGGGCTTCTCCTGAAGCGGCACGTGTCTCAGGGATGATCGAAAGCAAGCGGGTTCTACTAGTCGTTTTCCTTAGTTCTGGTGCGATTGCCGGTCTGGCCGGCGGAATCGAAATCACTGGCGTGACATTCGCACTCTATGAAGGACTCTCACCTGGTTGGGGCTATACAGCGATTGCTGTGGCCCTATTGGCTGGCCTTCATCCTGCTTGGGTGGTTTTTACTGGTCTACTTTTCGGAGGTTTGGAAGCAGGAGCTGGGGCGATGCAACGAGAAGCTGGTGTACCTGCAGCGTGGGTGAGTGCAGTCGAAGCGCTTGTGATCCTGTTTGTTTTGGCCGGAGACCAGATCAGGAGGCGATTTGGTGCCTGAGTTGATCGCCGTTGTTGCATTTTTAGAAGCATCGGTCCGCCTGGGCATTCCACTTGCACTAGCTGCGATGGGAGAGACGATTACTGAGCGTAGTGGGGTCATCAACATAGGTCTTGAGGGTTCATTGATTGCGGGTGCACTCGGAGGTGCCCTTGGAGCTCTCGCCATTGGTGGTCCTGGTGGGGGGATTTTGGTTGGTGCACTAGCAGGCGCATTAGTAGCGATGATTTTTGCGGGGTTTGCTGTCGGTCTGGGGACCGATCAGATCATCACCGGGACTGCTATAACTCTAGGTGGCCTAGGGTTCACAGGTGCGATATACCAGGCTCGCTTCGGAACCACGGGAACGGCGTTAACCCTGCCTACTCTGTCTTCGCTTCCAATCCCATTACTCTCGGACATTCCAATCATTGGATCGGCCCTCTTCAATCAGGCGCCAACTACGTATTTCACGTATCTGTTGGCACCAGCGCTCTGGTATTTCGTGTACCGTACAGAGTGGGGGTTGGAATTAAGAGCTGTCGGAGAGGAGCCGGATGCAGCTGCAGCCGCTGGTGTGCGGGTGAAGCAGAGTCGTTTCTGGGCAACGGTGTTTGGTGGTGCACTTGCGGGTATAGCCGGCGCACACCTTGCTCTTGCACACGCCGGCACTTTTGCGGAGAACATGAGCGCTGGACGCGGGTTTATCGCGATTGCGGTAGTTGTACTAGGTCGGTGGAATCCACTCCTTGTTCTTCTCGCTGCACTTTTCTTTGGGGCGGCATCAGCGCTTCAATTTCAAGCCCAAACGCTCGGGCTGGATGTCCCTTATCAGTTATTCCTAGCGTTTCCCTACCTCCTCACTTTATTAGCGTTAGCAGGTTGGGTAGGGAAGTCACGGGCTCCAGCATCTCTTGCTTTACCATGGCCAAAGGAAAGCTAAAGGGAGTGACGTGGGCCAACTGTGCTCTCACCGTTCTGGGTGCTCGTTTGTTACGGGTATCGGTCGTGAGACTCCAGCGTCTATCTTTACTAGTCTTTGGTCTCGACACCTACGCCTTCCGATAGGAACCATGATGAGGCTATGCAGAGTGTGGGTTAAGCGGTTTACAGCACTGAGTATGTTGGCGCTCATTGCTATTCCACCGAGTGTAGATGCCCAGTCAATGAGAGGCACCGGGATAGTGCCCACAGGTCTCTTGCTTCGCCAGTTGGATGGAGTAAAGCGTGTGCTCATTATCGGTGCTCACCCGGATGATGAGGACACGAGTCTTCTCACTGCCCTTGCTAGAGGCTGGGGCGTTGAGGTCGCTTATCTCGCACTGACTCGTGGTGACGGGGGCCAAAACCTCATTGGTCCTGAGCTCTGGGAAGGCCTGGGCGTTATCCGTACAGGTGAACTAGAGGCTGCTCGTACTTTGGATGGTGGGCAGCAATTCTTCACCCGAGCATTCGACTATGGATTCTCTAAGAGTGCCGACGAGGCATTGTCACTGTGGTCTCGTGAAGAACTCCTCGAAGATGTGACATGGGTTGTAAGAAAATTTCGACCACATGTGATTGTGTCAGAATTCAGCGGCACCCCACGTGACGGGCATGGGCAGCATCAAGCTTCTGGGATCATATCACGGGAGGTTTTTGAAGCTGCTGGAGATCGCAGCCGATTCACGGATCAGTTTGAACACGGTGTTGAGCCTTGGAGGCCAGCAAAACTGTACGAGACATCTCGAAGACGCTTCTTCGGTGGTAGAGGGGGCACTGACGACGATATCACAGTCATCGATACTGGGAGTCATGATCCGCTGCTAGGTCGCTCTTTGTTCCAGCTTGCAATGGAAAGCCGAAGCCAACATCGGTCACAGGATATGGGTGCGCCCCAGCCATTCGGGCCCCAGGACACGGGCCTAACTCTTGTCGACACTCACATTGATGGGTCTGGCGATGGGATGTTTTCGGGCATCGATACCACGTTGGTAGGTATCACAGCCCGACTCGATAGCAGCCTGGGTGCTAGGGTTCTCCCGCACCTTGAAGCTTATCGGGCATCCGTTACGAGGGCGCGAGGGGTTTTCGGGCTGAATCCCTCTGCAATTGTGCCAGATTTGGCAGAGGCACTCGAACATCTAGTGCTAGCGGGAGCAGCGGCCGGTACGGTAGCTGACCAAGAATTCATGATTGCACTCGCGAAGAAGAGAACCCTAGCGACGCAAGCATTGATGGCCGCATCGGCTGTCACCTTCGATGTTAGGGTGGCAGATGATCTTCTTGTCCCGGGTCAGGCCGTCCAAGTCCAAGCACACCTTTGGAATGGTGGTGATTTTCACCTAACGAATCCAATGGTGGACCTAGAGATCCCTGAAGCTTGGGAAGCTCGTGAGATGTCCGTTTCCGGGTTATCTGCAAACGGAGAAGTAATGGCGGGCACGCTCGCAATATGGACTTTTGACTTGATAGTATCAGATAATGCGGATCTGTCACGGCTCTACTTCTTGAGGGAAGATCGTGATGGCCCCCGCTACCGATGGCCCGATGAACCTGATCTCTGGGGGATGCCTCGCGATCCTGCACCGGTCCGGGGGAAGGCAGTGTTCTCGCAGATGCTCGAAGGCGAATCTATGGGCGGCCGTGTCGAGACTGTTGTTCCCTGGCGCTACGTTGGTGTGGATCCGTCATTCGGTGAGTTCGAGAAGCCGGTATTGGTAGTGCCAGGAGTTTCCGTGGCCGTCACACCGGGCGGAATTGCTTGGCCGCAGGATCAGACACAATCCCGGTCGATTTCGGTCATCGTGCGCTCGCAGAAAGATGAAGGTGCCCGGGGTGAGGTGAGGCTTGTCGCACCTCAGGGATGGATGGTAACACCAGCAGATCACTCATTTGATTTGAGAGATTCAGCGGCAGAGCGAACACTAGAGTTTACCGTGCAACCTCAGGGTGAACTCTCGTTAGGTGACCATGCTTTCCAGGCTGTTGTGCGCACAGATGACGACAATGTCTATACCGAAGGCTTCGCGCTTATCGACTATGAACATATCCCTCGGTCACCTCTGTATTCTGATGCCGAGTTGGCCATAACGGTCTTCCCTGTAGCCGCCACACCGGGGTTAAGGGTCGGATATATCATGGGTTCAGGAGATGATGGTCCGGAAGCAATCCGCCAACTCGGAGTTGAAGTTGAGGTTCTGGATGAGAACACGGTTCGGAGTGGCTCTTTTGGCTCCTATGACGTTCTCGTATTAGGGGTGCGGGCATATGAAGTTCGTCCAGACCTTCGTGCCGCGAGTGCCCAAGTTTTGGATTTTTCGAGAGCTGGCGGCACCGTATTAGTGCAGTATAACCGAGGAAGCTTGGGTTCCCTCGCACCCCAAGCAATCCAAGTCGGCAGAGGATCTCCTCGCGTATCGGACGAAACTGCGGAAGTCACCCTATTGGCTCCCTTATCACCAGCTTTTACTACACCTAATCAAATCACTCAGTTCGACTTCGAAGGGTGGGTTCAGGAGAGAGGTCTCTACTTCGCTGCTAGTTGGGATAATGCCTATGTACCGCTCTTGGAGATGAACGATCCGGGAGAAGAGGCAAGGCACGGATCGCTGTTGGTGGCCACTGTCGAGGAGGGCCTCTTCATCTACACGGGACTCGCATTTTTTCGGCAATGGGCGAGCAGGGTACCTGGTGCCTATCGGCTTTTCGCTAATCTCATCTCACTTGAACCAGCAGCGTGGATGGAGTTCACTCGGGGAAACTAGAACGCCTATCCGGAGACCAATGCGTACTTCAAGTCTGGGTGTCTACTGAGTGTTTCTCTAAGGGTCCCTCTAGGCTTCCGATTGGTCTACTAAGCTCAATGGCACACCCACTGCGAGAACTACGACCGCACCAATGACATTTTGCCATAGGTACTCTATGGAGGTCTGGGATGCGACATATGCGACTGTAGCCATGCCGATAATAAGCCCGAGAAAAGCCCCTCGCGCTTTGGCCATAGGCACCATTGCTAGAAGAAACACACCGAGTATCGAACCATAAAAAAACGAACCAAAACGGTTTACTACTTCGATCAGTGATCCGAGTGTGGCAGCGTACGTTGCTACGATGCACGCGAAGAAGCCCCAGAAAACGGTGGCCCCCTTCGATACGGTCAGGTAATGTGCATCATCAGCATGTGGTTTGATCCATCGCCTATAGAAATCGATCACACTGGCGGTCGAAAGGGCGTTGAGTTCAGCAGCGATACTGGACATAGCAGCAGCAAAGACTCCCGCGATGAAAAGTCCGGCCAGACCGATTGGGAGTTCGGAGAGAACGAAACGTGGGATAATATAGTTCACGTCGGTTGATGATTCGTTCGTCTCTTCCACCACCATCGTGAGGGCTTCGCCACGGAGTTCTTGAATCCTCTGCTCGCGAGCGAGAAAAAGGTCCATCGGTTGTTGACTGCTTCCGGAAGCATCGACGACAGCCAGAGCTGCCTCCTCTCTCAGTGTAAAAGCCTCCGCATATCTTCTCTGAAGGTCGTCATACTCTGCTCCCCTAGCTGCTACTACCGCAGCTTCATGGGCCGGGTTATAGAGCAGTGGAGGCCGCACAAACTGGTAGTACACAAAGACTCCGATGCCAACTAACAGCACGAGCGCCTGGAGGGGTATTTTCCAGTAAGCACTCATGAGCAGGGAGCTTCTAGCCTCGTGAACTGATCGTGCAGTGAGATAACGCTGGACCTGGCTCTGATCTGTGCCAAAGTAAGAAAGCATGAGAAACGTTCCTCCGATCACCCCAGACCAGAACGTGTAGCGCTCACTCATGTCGAAAGAGAAGTCGAATGCTTGCAATCGGCCCGTAGCTCCAGCGATCGTGAGAGCCTCTCCTGGGCTGACGGGCATCTGGATGACCAGGACAAACATGATTGCAACTAATGCTATCACGATCAGAATCATTTGCTTTACATCAGCCCATGCAACGGCCTGGACTCCTCCAACCATGGTATAGATGACAGTTGGAACACCGATCATAGCTACAGCCCACACCAGGGGAATTCCGAAGATGGCACTGAAGACCACACCTGGTGCTGCCATGATGGTTCCGACCGAGAGCCCCCTGGATATCAGGAAAAGAAATGCCGTCAGAGAACGCGTCTTAGCGTCAAAGCGGCGCTCTAGATACTCGTAGGCAGTGTAGACCCCAGAGCCATGAAGGAGGGGGACGATGGTCACGCCAAGAATCACCATCGCTAGAGGTAGTCCGAGGTACAGTTGTATGAAACGGATTCCGTCAGTCGCGCCCTGACCTGGTGTGCCTATCATGGTCACCGCAGAAAGCTGCGTTGCCATCACCGATAGGCCAACGACCCACCAAGACAAGCTCTTATTGGCGATGAAATAGCCCGAGACTGTATCAGTGTCCTTGGATTTCTTGATGCCATCCACGACTACCCAAACCAGGTAGACGATGACAATTAACCAATTGACCCAATGCATTACGTCAGTTCTCTGTTCCGTTGGTAATACTGGTGACTTTCATCTTCCAAATCGCATTTGGAGCCACAAAAGCAGGCCTAATGCTATGACCTGGACGATGATTACACGGATAAGTGTGATGCGGAATCTGCTACCACCGGAGGATATTTCCTGGGTATCGTCAACCATAGCGTGTTGGGTTCAGGAACTTGGCAACGCCAAGCTCGAAGAGTGGGAGATCTGGGGCAAGCATCTCGGATGACAAAGTTCCGGAGACGAAGAAGACAAGACCTGACTCCAGGAAGCTAACGCTTGCTTGCTCTATAAGAGTGATCCCTACTGCAACGTCGTGCCTTTAATCCCCCATGCACGTGCCGAGCGCCCGAGCCGTCTTCAGTATATCACTAGTGATAGGAACATTTTTTGTTTCAGCAATCGCTTCTGCTAAAGGAACTGCGAGCACATCAGGGGGATCGAGCGCGACCATGCACCCGAATCGGCCTTCGGCGACGAGATCAACTGCAGCTGCCCCAAACCGAAGTGCCAGCAGTCGGTCCTGAGCATTCGGTCCGCCACCTCTTTGAAGATGGCCGAGGACCAGGTGGCGAGTCTCTTGCCCTGTGGTTTCCGCGATCTCTTCTGCGAGCAGAGCACCGATCCCGCCAAGGTGTTGCTTTCCACCACCCTGCCGCCGGAAAAGCGGCTCCCCTCCAACTGGAAAGGCTCCTTCTGCCACTACAACGATTGCGAAGTTACGACCTTCCGTATAACGCTCCTGAATCTTGTCACATACCCGTTCAATGTCATACGGAATTTCCGGTATCAAAATGACGTCGGCCGTTGCTGCAACTCCAGCAGACAGCGCGATCCAACCGGCGTTCCGACCCATTAGTTCCACAACCATCACTCGTTCGTGCGCCTCAGCAGTTGAGTGGAGCTTATCGATCGCATCAGTGGCGGTTTCAACTGCCGTCAGGAACCCGAACGTTAGATTTGTTGCAGCCAGGTCATTGTCGATGGTTTTCGGTACTCCAATAACGTTGAGTCCTCTTTCAAAAAGAGCTTGAGCGATCGAGAGTGAGCCGTCACCGCCGACAGCGATCAGGGCATCGATCTCATGCGAGGCTAGGGCGTCGATCACTTCTTGGCTCCTGTCGATCACTGAGATGGAGCCTTCTTCATCTAAGATCTTCCAGTTAAGAGGATCGCCTCTATTCGTTGTCCCGATGATCGTACCACCCAAATGAGTGATGCCTCGCACGGATGACCTGTCGAGCTGCACGATGCCATTTGTCTCGAACAGTCCATCATATCCGTCCTTAATACCAAAGACCTCCCAACCGCGCCGTTCGGCGGATCTGACCACTGCTCGGATCACTGCATTGAGTCCCGGTGCGTCCCCGCCACCGGTATTGATCGCGATCCGGCGGATGTTGGGTGTCATTTCAGGTCCTGGTGAAATACCGTGGTTTATAGCTAAACACTAAGTCTGTTAGCGAACATTGTAGCGTCCAAGTTAGCTGTTGTACTAGAAAAAACGCGACCCGTCTTGTCTTGGGTCGTCCTCATTTGCTAGGACATCTCTAGAAAAACCACTATCCTCGATTCAAACGGATGACATGGAGGAAGGGTGAGAGTTCTAATGCTCTTATTGGTTTCACTAGGGGCCTGTGTAGCGCAGCAAATACCGCAAGACAGTGCGCAGTCCTCATTGACCGAGTCATCCTTGGGAGATGAGGACTGGATAGCGCTCTTCAATGGACGGGATTTGACCGGCTGGGTACCGAAGATTCGTGGAAATGAACTCGGAGAGGACCCAGAAGGAACATTCCGCATCGAGGATGGACTGCTTACCGTCGGATACGAAAATTATCAGACTTTCGATGAACGATTTGGCCATCTCTTTTATGAGGATCCTTTCTCCGATTATCAGTTGCTCATTGAGTACCGTTTTATCGGAACACAACTCGTAGGCGGTCCGGATTGGGCCTTCAAGAATAGTGGGGTGATGTTTCACGCCCAGAATCCTAATTCGATGCTACGTGGTCAGGATTTCCCGATTTCCCTCGAGTTACAGTTGTTGGGTGGTAACGGCACTGAAGCGCGTCCAACCGCCAACCTCTGTACTCCTGGAACAGAGGTCGAGATGGGTGGGATAAAAGTCCAAGCACACTGCACAAACTCTACTTCTGAAACATTTCATGGTGATGAATGGGTGACTGTAAAACTCACGGTTCAGGCAGACACTGGCGTCTCACACCTAGTGAATGGCAAAAAGGTACTGGAATATGAGCACCTGACTGTTGGCGGGGGCTCTGTAGATGGCTTTGATGATGCTATGAAGCTTGATGGCCAACTTCTAACTCATGGGTATATCGCACTGCAGAGCGAGAGCCATCCTATCCAATTTCGCCGTGTTCTGATTAGGCGGTTAAACGGAACCTGAACAATTGATATCAAACGGTCCGCTTCACCGGAATCAGAGGGGCGGTCACGACACGTACCAAAGCTATTTCAGTTGTTTTGGGCGCCTTCAGCAATCCACGTCTTGATCACCTCAAGCTCTTCCGTTGTTAGAGGTTCTCCTTCCTGTGGCATGTCCCCAAGCTCGATCATCATCCAGAGCACGCTGTCCTCTGCGTTTCCTGGTTCGACAATAGAGCCAAACTCCGATCCTACCATCAATGCATCGTAGCTTGTGAGGTCGAGTTCCATCTCTTTTTTAATCGCCCCATTCTCGTCGGCTCCGCCATGACAGATCACACAGTTTTCCTCTAGGATAGGAGCAACATCCTCAGAGAAGCTGATCTCGGCTTCTGTATAGGAGAATTGGGTTTCACCCTGAGCTACGAGAGTGAGTGGCAGATCTGTTCGCGCAAGCATGAGTCCAAGGGGCACTGCCAGCACTCCCATAACTTCAAATCGAGTCCAAATCATTTAGATCATCCTTTTTTATGGGAGAGTCTTCACTCTTGTCCGTCATCATAGGAGTCTATTGGTCACTCTTAAGAGCTTTGATGAGTCAACTTCCTTGTGGCGGACCATCGGGATGTAGCTGACAAGCGGGAGGCTGTTGCCGAGTCCAATCCAGCGACATGATTTGCCAACCTTCTTGAGTGTGGAGCAGGGTAACGACATCGATACCGCAGTGGCTGAATTCCCCACCCGTGTAGAAATCGTAAGGGGTCCATACGGTCGCGATCGGCCCGCTTACCATGACCTTCGAATCGAACATACGCTCGACCATTATCGATCCACTCGAGATGATCCGATCTCGAAGTCCTGCAACTGTCGAAGTGGATGAAGTGACACTGCCATCCTCCTCGATGCTGTTGGACCTCATGATCACATCTGGCATCATGACTTCAGATAACTTGGATGCATCACCAGCAAGCGCATCAAAAACTCCCTGAACCGTCGCTAGAATCTCGCCACGCTGTTCATCGGTTGGAGCAAAGCTGAGATCATTAGTAGGCTCCATGCCGACAGTTGGTTCATCTTCGTTGGTGGCAGACTGACATGCGCCGAGGGTACTAAGAAACACCAGCATAATGACAATTCGGGAAGGCATCATAGCAGCTGATAAGAAAGATGTAGAACAGTGCCGGTGCATCTTGCGGTCTCCTGATCCAAATGGGTATTGAGTGAGTCTAGGTAGGGTGAGGGCGGTGCAAAAGGCAAGACCTCCAACTATACAGGGTACCGCCTCCATCAGTTCTTTAGGTGGCCTGGTACTCTGAGCTCCTGTAGAATCACAATCTCTCAACACGATAAGCATTCTCTGGATTCCAAAATGAACATGAAGCTCAAGAAGTTTTCCAATGAAATGACACTTCTTTCTTTGCCACTGCTAATGATTGCCTGCGGAGGAGGTGAGGTGGCACAAGAATCCGAAGCGGATTTGGTCACCCGCGCGCGAGGTATCCATGATCGGGTTATCACACTCGACACTCATGACGATATCAATGCCAGCAACTTTACGGCTGATCGGAATTACACGATGGACCTGGGAACCCAGGTGAATTTGCCTCAGATGGAAGAAGGTGGGCTGGATGTTGCGTTCTTCATAGTCTTTGTAGGGCAGGGCGAGCTCTCAGAGGAGGGCTATGCCAGAGCTCATGCTCAGGCGATTGAAAAGTTTGATGCAGTTCACAGATTGACTGAGGAGATTGCTCCTGATCGTATCGAGCTTGCATTGACCTCGGATGACGTACGCCGGATAGCGGCTTCGGATAAGAAGGTCGCGATGATTGGAATAGAGAATGCTTACCAAGTCGGAACCGACCTCTCCAACATTGCTGATTTTCAGGCACGAGGTGGCCGATACATGTCTCTAGCCCATAACGGTCACAGCCAATTCTCAGACTCGAATACAGGAGAGAGAGATGGTGTGTGGCTGCACAACGGGTTAAGTGATCTGGGACGTGAGGCGATCGTCGAGATGAACCGTGTGGGCATGATGGTCGACATCTCTCACCCCTCAAAAGAAGCAATCATGCAGATGTTTGAGGTGACCCGTGCTCCGGTCATCGCCTCTCATTCATCTGCACGTGCGCTCAATGATGTGAGCCGTAATCTAGATGACGAGCAACTGATGGCGCTCAAAGAAAATGGTGGTGTTGTGCAGACGGTTGCTTTTCGGGGTTATTTAGACTCAGAGAAGAACAATGCTAATCGACAGGCAGTGCAAGCACTTGAAGCAAGCATCGCCGAGGAGATGGACTTTGAGATACTTGGCGGCAGAGGGGGTCGAGGCGGCAGAGGGGGTCGAGGTGCGCTACAGGGCTTAAGCGAAGATGCAAGGAGTGCTTACTCTGCCAATATGGAGGAGCTTCGTAACACAGCCGCTTCCCGAATGGAAGCAGAGGTTACCAGCACGGCACCTCCTGTGGATGTAGCAGATTTCGTAGATCACATTGATTATATGGTAGGCTTGATCGGTTTGGAGCATGTTGGGATTAGTTCAGACTTCGACGGTGGCGGTGGGGTTGAAGGATGGAATGACGCATCCGAAACATTCAATGTGACACTCGAGTTGGTTCGCAGAGGCTACACGGAAGAGGAGATTGGAATGCTCTGGAGTGGGAACCTGCTCAGGGTCTTAGATGAGGTCCAAGCCATTGCTGCGAGGATTCAGGCGGAGGGCTGACACTTAGCTAGCTGGGGCTACCGGGAGGGATTAGCGGTTAACGACGCAAATCCTGAAACAGATGTCGGTAGCTACCGACGAACCGGAAGCACCTGCTCTCTGCCGATTCCAAAGGGGTGATCACGAGTCATGAGGTCCAAGTAGAATTCACCAGACTCGAGTCGTTTACGCTCATCTGCGCTCAAGGTAAGTGTGCCTTGGGCAGGTAAAACACTTGGCCCTGATAGGCGTCGCTCAATATAGGGTCGCCCCTCATCATCGTTGGTACTCAGGACGACAGCGAACACATCATTGGCCCTGATGCCCGACACACGAATGTTGTACCCGAGTGTTCCAGTTAGAGGGTCGTAGGTGAACTGTACCCTTGCCCTAGCGCGTAAGGTGGATCCTGAAACCGCATCAGCTGTTGTCCGCACAGTAAAGGTTATGGGTTTTACAGACCTACCATTCAATAGAGGTGGCGTGCTTAGTGGTGTGCGCCTGTGTTTCGTTGCTTGTTCATATGCGTATCCCATGGCAACCAAGCGGGCGTCATCAAGATCGCGACCTAATAGTTCGAGCCCGATAGGTAGCCCGCCTGTCCATCCGGCCGGGATACTCAGTGCTGGCAGTCCTGTGTTTGCACTCAACGAGCAATTAGATCCCCTCTGAGGTTGCCCAATGATTGAGGGTGGCTCTCGCATAGTTGGATAAACCAGCGCGTCGAGTTGATTTTCTTCGATCACTGATACGACAGCGTTTCTGAGTGGCTCTCTTTTGGCCATGGCTGTCGCATAAGCATCCGTATCTCTGCTTTCTGGGGCATTTCTCCTTCGCATCCCCGGAGTTAGGGCCTCATGGATCAATCCCAATTCAAGCATCTCTTCGAGTGAACTCACGGGGGAATCGGGCACGGTTGACAAGTAGTCTATGAGGTCCCACTTGAATTCATGACCGATCACGCCTGAGCCTGAGATAAGGTTCTGGAGATTTGGGATTTCAATAGTGATTGTATCAGCGCCTAACTCGACCATTTTCACAATTGCTTGCCGGACTATGTTTGCCGCTGGTGCCTCTACACCCCCTTCACCGAAGTATGATTCAAGGATCCCAATGCGCGCGCCGGAAAGAGCGCTAGGGTCTAGGGTGTTAACAAAGCTTGGGAGTTCTCTTCCTTCCAGTATCGTTGTCGCGGGATCTGCAGGATCAGCACCAATAGTTGCATCGAGTGCGATCGCTAAATCCTCTATACTTCTAGCGAGCGGCCCTCCGACGTCTTGGGTGTGAGATAGAGGGACAATCCCGTCAATGCTTGAAAGTCCCTTGGTAGGTCGTAGGCCAACAAGGTTGTTCTGCGATGAAGGAATGCGAATCGAACCGCATGTATCACTACCCCAACCAACTGCGGCAAAGCTTGCAGCAATCGCGGTTCCGGTACCACCGCTTGAGCCACCCGGATTCCTTCTTAAGTCGTAAGGGTTGAGGGTTTGTCCTCCAAGGGACCCGATGGTCGTAATGCCACTTGCCAGTTCATGCATATTCGACTTTCCAAGAATAACTACCCCGGCCTCTCGGAGCTTCTGAACTTGCCGGGCATCATCAGGTGGAATATTTCCCGCAAGGGCGAGTGTCCCAGCGCTCGTGGGTAAGTCGAAAGTATCGTAGTTGTCCTTGAGAATGACCGGGATACCGTGCAGAGGTCCTCTCGGGCCCGTTCTCGCACGTTCGCGGTCGAGCATTTGGGCTTCGGCAACTGCATCCCAGTTTACCCAAATCATCGCATTCAGGATCGGGCCGTCCTTATCGTATGCTCGAATCCGGGAGAGATACATCCTAGTAATCTCTGCCGATGTCACGACCCCAGTTTCCATCGCTTCTTGAAGTTCAGCGATCGATGCCTCAGTAACTTCTATCTGGGCATGAGCTTTTGCTGGCAGCGAACAGGACAAAACAACAACGAACATCAAAAGCTTCAAGATACACGGCCCTTTCATTAAGAATGCCATAGTCTGATCAGCTATACGTCTTATCTCAGCCCGAAGGGAGCTTGAAGACATAGAGTGCATTCCCTGTCCCTGGGTGTCTGATCTCTGGTGAAACCCTCCGTGGAACATCTCTCGGGCTGCCGCCTCCTAACCCTGTCGACACCGCTATGTACTGCTCACCGTTTACGCTGTATGTGACCGGAAATCCTTGAACAGAAGTGCCCAGTCTGGTCTGCCATAAAGTGCTACCGGTTCTCACGTCATAGGCCCGGAAGTAACGATCCAGATCTCCAGCGAAGACGAGTCCACCTGCAGTCGGAAGCGCAGCGGTCAGGAAAGAGGCACGCTGTTCGACACTCCAAAGTTCCTCTAGGGTGTCGATGTCGTAAGCGGCAAGTTTACCGAGATTGCCATTTGTGCCAGGCATCTCTTCCCAACTACGAGCGGCTCCCGTTCCTCCAGAGCCGACCTCGAGAGCAATCTCTCGCCCAGAGATATTCAGACAGGTCTGACTTAGTGGGATGATGACTGCATTGGTTTCCGGGCTGTAACCCATTGCTGGCCAATTATGTCCCCCAGCCGTGCTCGGACATACCGAGACGAACTCGCCTACCTCTGCGTCCTGAATATCCTGCCGGTAGGTAACTGCTCCCGTATTGGGATCGATGAAATCGAAGGCATTCTGATACACGGTCTCTTTGTATCCAAAAAACTCCCCAGACATACGGTCCAGCTTCCAAAGGATTCCGTGCTTCCCAATCGTGAAGAGGAGTTTTTCGCCGTTACGATCAATCAATACTTGTTCAAATGTCTCATCGAGATCGAGAGCTTCCCCTGGGACGTGCTGCCGGTACCATACGATCCGGCCATCTTCTGGGTCGATTGCAAGTGTAGAGTTCGTGTAAAGAGCAGCGTCTGCTGTAGTCATACCTCGGCTAGCTGGCACCCAAGGTTTTGCCTGCGCGGTTCCCCAGTAGATGAGATCCAAATCTGGGTCATAGCTACCCGTAATCCAGGCATCTCCACCACCACGCAGTTCGAACGGAATGTCTCCCCAGGTGTCGTCACCGAATTCACCTGGTCGGGCAATTGTGAAAGTCCTCCAGAGCTCCTCACCAGTTGCTGCATCGTGCGCGGTAATAAAGCACGATTCTTCAAAAAATCGCCCGCACCCGTTAATGCCGTTAATGACTTTTCCGCGAGCTACGATTGGTCCCGCGACATTCGTGTAGCCTTGTTGGTAATCAGCTATCTGGGTCTCCCAAACTACCTGGCCTGTTCTTGCATCCAAGGCGACCAGCCAAGCGTCCTTGGTGGGGACGAAAATCTTATCCTCGTAGATCGCAATCGAGCGGAGTTGGGAGAAGAATGCTCGATACCCTTCTGGGAAAGTTCTTTGGTATTCCCACAGCAACTCACCAGTTGCTGCATCAAGTGCCTGTATGGTGTTCATGGGGTGTGTGAGATACATGACTCCCCCACGAACGAGCGGTGTAGGCTGGTTAGCCCCCTGGTCCATCGCCCACACCCAGGCCAGTCTCAGGTCGGTTACGTTTTCACGGTTGATCTGATCGAGGGGGCTATATCCTTGGCTGTCGAGGGTTCTCCGATACATCAGCCAGTCCCCAGGGTCGGGGTTCACCAACTCCTCATCAGTTACTGGACGGAAATCTGTAACCTCATGGAATGTAGACGTGCCATCACTGGAGCCACGGCCACCGAATGCTGTCCTGGTTGGGGTCGCTGGGCCAGTACCCCGGGACGGGGTTGTAGTGGGCGTCTCTTGTGGTCCTGTGGAGCCTGCCAGTGTGCCAGTCGCATCAGCTAGAAGTTCCGCAGGACCGGACGGGAATCCGTTTCTCTCTAGGAGATAAGCGACGATATTTGCATATACGGCTTGATCGAGTGAGCCTTCCTCGCCCGGTGGCATTGATATCACCATTTCCATGAGTTCTGCGACCGGCCGCCCACCCCAGTAGGCAAGGAAGTTTTGTCCGGCGAGTTCGGGGGCCTCGAACGAACCTACAAGCGTCTGTAGGTGGCATTCAGCGCAGTGCTGCTCGTACGCGACGCCTCCTGCTGTTGCTTGCTCTGTGGTGTACGTCACCTGTGCAGCTGCTTCCAGAACGAGCGCAGCGATCAGCGAAATAGCTGCTATTGTCGAGCACGCTATGTATCGAGCCTTCATTCTTGATAGCCTCCTCTCATATCCCTACAGGCGCTGAATAGGGGGCATAGGCGACTGGTGCGCGAGTACCTCTAGTCTCTGGTGCGGATACCATATAGCTCACGGAGTTGCTGGATTCCTTCTGCTCTTCCTATAAGAGTGAGCCGGTCATCTTCGAATAGCTCTGTTTCACCACGGGGTATGATCAGCTCTCCAGAGCGTCTGATCATAGCAACCAGAGTACCTTCTGGATGAGGAAATTCTCGGATCTGCTTGCCAATCAAATCCTTTCCAGGCAGCCCGTGTTCTAGCCGCATCGTGAACATCACCTCTTCGTGGAAGAGTGCTTCCTTAAGACCTTGGCCTGTTCGAGCTTCCAGCCACTCAGGTATAAAACTTTCATCTTCCACACGTTTGGCGATTCGGGCGAGGAGTCGAACGTGCTGTCCAGGATTCTCTTCAGGAGTAACGATGAAGAAGATTGCTCGAATCAAATCATCTGGGCTACGACCCAACTCAGCATCGGATGTGGTATAGATCCGAAGACCATCTTTCGCTCTCGCAAGAAGCATGTGAGGTCTCTCTAAGCCGTTAATTCGCACATGCGTAATGGCCACCTCATGAGCGGAGGGAGTCACATCTATGCTAGACTCTTCGAGAAAGCCCGGGATTAGTTGGCTTGCCGAAACAGGAAGCTCATTTGAGAGCTTTTGTGATGCTCGCGTAACTAATTCTTGGAAAGTGGTTTGGTGCAGGATATCGATTACATACGCTTCAGTGACCACCTGATCGAAGGGATCAGAATCCCGAGTCTCTTGCTCTTTGATGATTTCGCGCAATTCCATATCTAGGCCTTCGTAACGTCTTTTTCCAAGACGCTCGAAGACATGGAAGATCGCTCCCTCTCGGTCCACTCGGTGCCGAGCATAGTAGGTGTACCACATAGCCCCGAATAAGATGAGACCGAATGTGAAGAGGGTCGGAAGAAGCCCCATGTTCACAATGAGCCAGAACGGAGCCAGGATCCCAAAGATCTGAACAGTCGGGTATAGTGGCGAAGTAAAGACAGGGTCATATGCCTCGATCCTACTCTCCCTCATCACGATGACTGCTAAACAGGCTAGTGCAAATACCGTAAGCTGAAAGGCGCTTGCGAGCTTCGCGATTCCTGTCGGATCAAATAGTGTCACACAGATAAGGATGAGGCCTACAGTAAAACCGATTCCTACTACCGGTGTCCCTCGACTTCCAATCCGGCTGAAAATGACAGGAAGGATACTGTCCCTGCCCATCGCAAGAGGGTATCTGGAAGCGCTTAGGAGCCCGGCATTTGCGACTGACGAGAAGGCAAGAAGAGCGGCTATAGTCATAACGATTGCCCCCCATCGGCCGCTGATGGCTTCTGCGACGGTGGCAACAGGAGTTAGGTCTCCTCCATCTCTTGCTAGGGTGTCTACACCTACTACGCTAACCATGACAAAAGTGCCCACCACATAGATGCCAACAACGGTGCCAAACGCTAGAAACATACCCAGTGGGAGATTCACCCCGGGATCTTTTACTTCTTCAGCTACGCTGGCCACTTTGGTCAGGCCCATATAGCTGACGATAACCAACCCTGCAGTGCTGATGATTCCTGCGGTTCCAGACTCGAAAAACCCCTCGAATCTCGGGCCATCTATCTGCAGGAGCCCTGCGATACAGAACCAAACCAGAAGCACCAGTAGGCCAATCAATAGCGATACTTGGAATGACCCGGTTTTCTTTGCGCCAAAATAGTTGACAACCCCGAAGAAAATCGCGAAACCGGCAGCGATCGGAGCCATGTCTAAGTCCGGCGCAAAGATCTGCAGATAAGCACCGACACCTACAAGTGCAAAAGCGGTCTTAAGAACTAGTGATATCCAAGTTCCAAAACCGCCAATTGCCCCCATGAGCGGACCCATGCTTCGATCGAGAAAGTAGTAAATCCCCCCAGCTCGGGGCATCGCGGTTGAAAGTTCGGCCATACTAAGTAGGCCGGGTACCAGGATTATGGCTCCTAATAGATAAGCGAGTGGCATAGCCGAACCCGCACTGGCTGCAGCTAATCCGGGCAGTAAGAAAAAGCCAGAGCTAAGCGTAGCCCCTGTAGCAAGTGCGTAGACATCCCTGAGCCCCAATTGCCTCTCGAGAGGCTCGGGGGTAGTTACGCGCTTCGTATCCTCAGTTTTGTGGCTCTTCATAAACTTGCTTCCGATGCCGAGCAAAGGAGGATCGTAAAGATTTAAGTCCAGAATAGCTTGCGATAAGATGAACTGCTTGATCCGGGCTTATCTTCTCACTCCAGAACGCTTAATGGAACGATAGTCTTTGAATAAATGAAGGCTAATTCATCTCAGCCTTTATCGCTTTCCCCGGCCTAACACCTTCAGCGATCTCACCCTCATACACTACTGGGATTCCATTGACTAGGACGTATTCAATCCCATCAGAGGTGAGTGATCCTTCCAAGTAAGTCGCGCGATCGATCACCGTTTCTGGATCAAAGATTGTGATATCAGCATCTGATCCTATACGAATCCGTCCTTTTGTCTTCATAGCCGGTACAAACTCCTCAAGCCTCAGAGTTGGGAGAATCGTCATTCTCGCCAGAGCATCCATTAGTTCTAAAGCACCCTGTTCACGGACGTATCGGCCAAGGATTCTGGCGAATGTTCCTGCTCCCCGAGGGTGTCCCGTGCCTCCGTCACTAGCGACGATCGTTAATGGACTGGTGACTGCAGCAAGTGTCATTTCTTCTGTTCGGCCATGGATGATGACAGAACCACCCTCTTCTCTGTACTTACTAAAGGTCTCACGATTTAGACGTTCCCCGGTCCTGACCCACTGGTGCCGTTCAAATCGCTCATCATCCCAGCTTTCCCAATCGTCGAAGAGTGCAGATTGGATACCAGTTTGTGAGGCTCCGTAAGGATAAGCTTCTGTAGTTACATCTCGTCCTTCATCCTGTGCCATTTGGATCATCTCTAAAAACTCTAGGATGTTTCCACCTCCGCTTGAGTTAGCATGCACGATATGAAGGGATGCGGCAGCATTATTCGCAGCTGTCAGCGTTGAGTCGAGTCCCTCCAAGCCACCACGCATGTGGACAAAAGCAGTGACTCCGAGATCGGCGGCTACGCTGAACATATGTTCGATCTCATCCATTGTTGCCCCAGGCGTGTAGGCAGTTCCGAAGCCCACGCCTATAGCACCCTGGGCTAATCCTTCACGGATGAGTTGCTCGGTCTCAGAGATCTGGTCCGGTGAGGACTGTTGCCTCGCCGTTATTCCCCCACTACCGAGCACGGAGTCTCCCATGGCTCTCGCTCGAACTCCGATGTGGCCTATGGAAACCCCATAGTTTACGAGTTGACCACCTTCTCTTTCGGCATACCAAGTTGCTGCGTTAGGAGTCCCGATCTCAAGCTCAAGACCAGTTGTGACACCATCTTGAACTTGTAGACGATACGCTCTTTCACTTTGTCCATGCCGATGAAGGTCGACAAAGCCAGGTGCGACGATCAATCCGGTAGCATCAATAACCCGGCTGCCGTCTAGGTTGTCCCCTGAGATTGCACGTACTTGTCCTTCTAGTATTCCTATGTTCACCACACTGTCTAGTCCGGATTCCGGATCCATAACGCGTCCGCCCTGGATTACTGTATCATAGTCCGCTCCACAGGCAGATATACCCGCGAAGAGCACGATACTGACGGACCAGAAGAGGAGATGACGTCTGCTATAGATCCAGAAAGGCGGCTGGTACATGGTCACTAGGCCTTTGTCGAAGGACTCAACGATTCATACGAGCTTAATTAATCGTCGTTTGATCACTCTCGCCACCATTCCATTCCTGAATGCTGGTAGTACGCAGTTACTATCCGCTCCGAACGTTCTTATTTGCTGAAGTCTGTGGCGTAAGACAGGTAGTTTAGGCCATTATTGAGGACTAAAGATTCTTGATCGGTAGGCATAAGAGATGGTGAAGTTCACACTCAACGGTGAGCCCCAGGAACTCAACGTTCCCAGCGCGAACCCGCTTCTTTGGGTTCTTCGGGAGTCACTGGAATTAACCGGCACAAAATTCGGGTGCGGGATCGGACAGTGTGGAGCCTGCATGGTTCTCGTGAATGGCCAACCGACGAGATCATGCCAGATGCCAATTAGCGCTGCTGAAGGCTCTGAGGTTATCACGATAGAAGGGCTTTCCGAGAAAGGTGCGCACTCGGTCCAAGAAGCTTGGGTTGAGGAGCAAGTTCCCCAATGCGGATATTGCCAATCGGGTCAGATTGTATCGGCTGTCGCGTTATTGGCAGCGAATCCAAATCCCACTGATGAAGACATCGACGGAGCGATGTCGAGTAACATCTGCCGCTGCGGCACCTATCCCGCGATCAGACGGGCAATCCACAGGGCGGCAGGCATCCAAAGGCAGCTAGCTTCGACTGACGATGGTGCCCGGGGCGAAGAGTGAAGGATCAGCATAGCAACCCGATAGAGGATAAGGGCATCACAAAGAACCTGTCCCGGCGGACGTTTGTGAAAATCGGTGTTTTGGCTGGTACGGGGCTCACATTAGGAGTGTCATACCGGGTAACCAAAGGACCCGAGGCTCCGCTGACAGATGCTGTCTTCTCGCCTAGCGCGTTCCTGCGTATTGATGTGGACGGTTCGATCACTGTGATGGTCGCCAAGTCTGAGATGGGCCAAGGAGTTGCCACCGCGCTACCTCAATTGGTGGCCGAGGAGCTACATGTGCCTCTCTCACAGGTCTCATTTGAGTTTGCACCAGCCCACCCTGCTTACGGAACTGCGATGGGTGGCATGCAGTTGACCGGAGGAAGTACGAGTATACGGGACTCTTGGTTGCCGCTATCTGAGGCGGGCGCAAAGGCGCGGTGGATGCTTCGTGAAGCCGCAGCTCAGAGGTGGGGGGTCGCACCTGATCAAGTCCAGATGAATGAGGGTAAGGCTCTTCACCCAGACGGCTCTAAGCTTACCTATGCTCAGCTAGCTTCGGCCGCTGCGTTACTGGATATACCCAAGGACGTGCCGCTCAAAGGTCCCTCTGAATTCAGAGTTATTGGCACGCCGGCACCTCGGCTAGATGTCCCTGCCAAGACGACGGGCGAGGCCATTTTCGGAATGGATGCTGGTCCTAGCGATACAAGGGTGGCTGTGGTTGCTCGCTCTCCAGTTTTCGGAGGTGTACTCCGAGCGTTCGACCCCACTGGCGCACTTGAAGTGGATGGTGTTGATGAAGTCGTCGAGTTAAAGAGCGGAATTGCAGTGGTTGCAGACGGGTACGTTGCAGCCAAAGAGGGGCGGGACTTGTTAACGGTCGAGTGGGCAGATGGGGAATGGAGTACCCTGGATGACACAGAAATCTCAGATCTCCTTAAAGAAGCAGCTGATCAGGATGGAGCGACGGTTCGTGAAGAGGGTGATATCGATTCGGTCCTGACCTCGGACAGAGAACAAACGAGGGCGGCATACACGCTTCCATATCTTGCGCATGCAACCATGGAGCCGATGAACTGCACTGCATGGGTTCGGAATGGTCAGTGCACCGTGTGGGCCCCCACACAGTTCCAGAATGCTCCGGGGCTCGTGGGTGGTGGGGCACGCCAAGTGGCTGCAAAGGCTGCTGGAGTGAGCGCTGATAACACAGTGGTTCATACCACATTCTTGGGCGGAGGTTTTGGCCGTCGTGCCGAGCAAGATTTCGTTCGCGAGGCAGCGGAGTTAGCTGGTAAGGTTGATGGTCCAGTTAAGGTCATCTGGACCCGTGAGGACGATATGCAGCACGATTTCTATCGACCCGCTTCTTACCATGACCTTTCCGCAATACTAGGCGTAGATGGGATGCCCGAAGCTTGGTGTCACCGGATCGCTAGTCAGTCGATCTTACAGCGGATGGTGCCAAGCTGGGTTCCCGATTTTGCAACAAACTGGGCAGGAACTAGTGACCCTACATCTACTGAAGGTGCGCAAGATCAGCCATACCATATTCCGAATGTGCGGGTGACATATTCAAAGGTGGACCTGCCCGTTCCAGTTGGTTTTTGGAGGTCTGTGGGGCATACCCAGAATGCTTTCGTGGTCGAATCTTTCATTGACGAGTTGGCTGATCTTGCCGGTCAGGATCCCTACGAGTATCGGAGAGAATTACTGAGCGAGCATCCTCGCCACAGAGCAGTCCTCGACACGGTGGCGGAGGCTTCGGAATGGGCATCACCAGTTCCTGGCGGGCGGGCACGTGGAATCGCGGTTGCGGAATCCTTTGGGTCATTCGTGGCTGAGGTCGCAGAGATTTCTATTCAGGATGGCCAGCTACACGTGCATAAGGTGTGGTGTGCGATTGACTGTGGAATGGTCGTAAACCCAGCGATCGTTAGGGCACAAATGGAAAGTGGCATCGTCTACGGCCTCACGGCGGCCTTATACGGCAGAATCAACATCCAGGGTGGCCGCGTTGTGCAGAGCAACTTTCATGATTACCAAATGCTGAGGATGCGGGACGCGCCAGACATCGAAGTGATACTGCTACCAAGCCAGGAAGCACCCGGTGGGGTGGGTGAACCTGGAACACCGCCGATAGCACCAGCAGTTACCAATGCAGTATTTGCTCTGACAGGACAGAGGATCCGGGAACTTCCCATTCAAATAGTCTAGTTCTCCTAGCTGAGGGCGAGATCCGTCCCCATAATCACCATCCCTGTCCAAGGCTAAGTCACACAGGAGAAACAAAAATGACCCGAATACGCCAAATAGGTTTTGAATTGGTTGCGACCGCAGCTTTACTGGCCACTCTGGCCGGTCCTGTATTGGCTCAGAATCATGCACCGAATCCGTACCGTACTGTTGATGGCGTTTGGGGGCAGTTAGAGGAGGGCAGGACCTGGGGTTCGACCAGTGCTGTATATATGGCTCCGGACGGTATGAACGTCTGGGTCGGAGAACGGTGTGGAGCGAACCAGGGTGCCTGTATGCGGCAGCCGGATTGGGACCCGATAATGCTGTTTTCGCCCAACGGAGAACTACTAAGGAGCTTCGGTGCGGGGATGATCGTGTGGCCGCATGGGCTGCATGTAGATTCGGAAGGCAATGTTTGGGTCGCTGATGCTGCCGGAGCCGGTGATAAAGGGCATCAGGTCCACAAATTTAGCCCCATGGGCGAGCTGCTCATGAGTTTGGGGACAGCAGGTGTGGCGGGCGATGGGGAAGATACGTTCAACCAACCATCCGATATGCTTGTTGCTCCGGACGGGAGCATATTCGTGGTTGACGGTCACGGGTCTGGCAACAACAACCGTGTGGTCAAGTTCGACAGTAGTGGTGACTACATCATGCAATGGGGTGAGACGGGGAAGGAGAACGGAGAGTTTCGGGATCCACATGCGTTAGCGATGGATTCACAGGGCCGAGTTTTCGTCGCAGACCGGGGAAACAGCCGAACTCAGATTTTTGACCAGAATGGAAACCACCTTATGACGTGGACTCAGTTTGGTCGACCGAGCGGACTATATATTGATGGAAACGATGTCATGTATTCCGCTGACTCCGAGTCGAGCAACGCTGGCAGTATGTCGAATATGGGCTTCTCACGAGGGATCCGAATCGGGAGCGTCCATGATGGCCTGATCACTGCATTTATCCCAGACCCGCAATGGCGCTTGGGCGTTCGTGGAACGACAGCAGCAGAGGGAGTGACTGCTGATGCCTTGGGTAATGTCTATGGAGCCGAGGTTGGACCCAGGATGCTAAGGAAGCATGTCAGGGTCCGCTAAGAAGTAGCGACTAGATATTCGGAGGGGCTATCCACCTTGACCTGGTGGATGGCCCCTTTTCGCATCATTGAGACTCAGCCTCTTACCGCACGCTTCACCAGATTCTCCATGAGCGGAATCTTAAAGTGGTTGTAGTCCAGCGGCTCTGCTCCCTGGATTGCCATCGTACCTGCTTGTGCGGCAGTATCCTCGTTCCGAATTTGCCCCTGAATCATGGCCTCAACTTCTTGCAGGCGCCTTGGGGTGCACTGTACAGCTCCACAGACGATACGCGCGTCATCAATCCGGTCACCGGTGCTCTTGATTGCTGAGGCTACACTCACGAGCGGAAAGTCCCAGCTTCCACGGTCGCTCGTTTTCTCGAAGTAGAAATCAGCACCGCTCCAGGTGTTGGGTATACGGACCTTGATCAACAGATCTTCTGGGTTAAGGACCGTCATGCGCATGATGTCGACTGCAGGTTCCATGAAAAAGTTATCGGCCTTGATTACGCGTTCTCCACTGGAATTTCTGACCACCATGTCAGCGTCAAGCGCCACGAGAGCAGTAGCGGTATCTGACGGGGAAACTGCTACACAGCGGTTTGCTCCAAAGATCGCATGTTCTCGATTGAGTGCTTCCGTTGCCCCAGCGTAGCAAGTATTTCCACCTGCCCGGTAACAGGACACTCCATAGCGGTAGTACCAACAACGAGTGTCCTGGCAGAGGTTACCACCCAGCGTGCCTGCATTTCTGATCTGAGGACTCGCGACCTGGCTAGCTGCTTCGGTCAAAAGCGAAAACCGTTCACGGATCAAAGGGCTTCGCTCAACCTCGGTCAGTGTTGTTAGTGCGCCGATTTCAATCCCGTCAGAGGTCTCATCAATGCCCCTAAGTGCATCAAGGCCCTCAAGATCGATCACTGCTTCCGGGCGTTTCCCTCGATTCTTGAACCAGCCAAGACTATCCATGCCACCAGCGAGAGCCCATCCAGTCTCACCGTACTCTTCGAGTAAATTGAGTGCTCCTTCAACGCTCGCGGGCTGAATGAGTTCGAAGCCCGGAATCATGTCCTTCATCATAGGGCTTGCCTCGCTACTGAGTGTTTACTTGGAGTGGTGTATGAGACTGCGGTTGTCCTGAACAAACATTCACAATCATGTCCGTCACCACCGGTGTCCGGTTGAAGTAGTGGCCTTCTAGAGCTTCGGAGATAGCACACAGTAGAGCAGCCGCTGAACATCCCATGACTGGCTCACCAATCCCCTTTGAGCCAACTGGGTTGTCTGGGTCTGCTATGTTGACTGCAGCCCAGTCCATTTCTGAAGGAACATCCAGGTATGACGGCGGCTTTACTTGATAGAGTCCTACCGAGCCGGGTAGGCCCCAGACATCGTCATAGAGATGACGTTCTGTTACTGCCATTCCAAAGCCCATTACTGCACCACCTTTGATTTGGGTGGATAGGCCCTGGGGATGGGTCACGGTCCCACAATCTGCGACCCCGAGATAGTCGATGATCTCGACTTTTCCTGTTTCAACGTCGAGTTCTATTTCGATGAAGCCTGCGGCGAGGGCCGGTACCATGCCGCTCTGGCCCATATTATCTCGTGCCACACCGATCAAGCCGGTGTCTACCAAGCCAGCGACAGCACGGGCAGTCATCGGATTGATATCTTCAGGCACGGTATGTCCACTATATGCTCCACCCAGTTCGATCGCCTTTTGAGAAGCACGGGCGTACGACATCCGTCTGGAGGGATTTGATTTGCTAAAGACATTTTCCCCAGAGATATCGTAGTCTTCAGCCGAGCCGCCGAACTCGATTGCAGCGATTTCCTTCAGCTTACGGAGTGCATCCATTGCCGCCGCATAGTTTGTGCGCGTCATCGTGAAGGAGGTGTTGCTCCCAAACTGCCCGAGGTTCCACGGAAGACCTAAGCTTGAGTCTCCACGCACGATCTGGCAGTTGTCCCAGTCATACTGGAGCGCATCTGCTGCAACTCGGGAGGTACTTGCATACGAGTACGTGCCGAGATTACCGACGCCACTGTGAATATGCAGAATACCATCAGGGGTGATTCGTACCAGCCCATCAAACCCGCTTGAACCTGCTGAATGGAATGCTTGCCCAACTGCCGTCGCTCGAATTTTTGATCCATTACGTTGACCGCTACGCGCCCGACGTTCCTCCCAAGAAAACTGTTCTGCTCCCATGTCTAGGGCATCACGAAGGTGTGCGCTTGTAACGGCTTGCCTTCTTGCTCCATAGCGTGACTCGTCTGTCGGAGCGTTAATGTGTCGGATCGCCAAGAGATCAATTCCTAATTCCCGAGCTGCTTTATCTAAAAGCGGCTCCACTGCCATGGCGATCTGATTTTGTCCAGGGCCACGCTGGGCACCCCGAGGAGGGGTGTTGGTGAGCACTGAAATACCGCGGTAACGCATTGCCAGAGGGGTATAAACGATGGAGACCGCACTTGCCGCGGCACCCATATCACCACCGCCACCGTTCGACCCACTTTCTTGAACGATGTACAAATCGACGGCAGAGATTCGCCCATCCTCTTGAAACCCGATCTTGATACGGCCCTGAAAACCAGGGCGAGCTAATCCCAAGTAGTACTCTTCCGCTCGGCTGATCCTCATCAGAACAGGTCGCCCAGTCTTCTTGGACATGAATGCAGGAATTGCCATGCATGGGTAGGCGCTACCCTTGGAACCAAATCCACCACCACAGTATTCAGCAACATAAACCAGATTCTCTGGCTCAATGCCGATATAGTTCGCTAGACCCGGAATCACGAAACTTTGGCTCTGGGTCGACCCTCGAACGTGGCACTTGCCATTTTCCCAGTACGCTAGTGCTGTCCGGGGCTCCATCGAGTGATGAGAGTGACCTGCCGTGACAAAGGTCTCATCAAGCGTGAGTGCCGCTTCCGAGAACCCCGCTTCCAAATCACCATAAGACCACTCTGCCCCCGGTTCTCCCATCGGAAGTTGACCGTCCTCGGCCGCCTCAAAGTCTTCCGCACTCCATTTAAGCTCCTGCACCCCCTGACGTGGTACGACCGTATTCCCTTCTAGGTAAGCATTAGGTCCGCCAGGCCGAAGGCTCTCAAGTGGATCTACACAGAAGGGTAGCGGCTCCAGATCAAGCTTGATCGCTTCAATGGCATTTTGAGCGGTGGTTTCATCGACCGCAGCTACTGCGAGAATGGGTTCACCCACGAAATGGGGTTCGTTCGTTAGAATGTTAGTTGCTGCACCGGGCTGCTCGGGCACCTCGTCTGCCGTGAGAACACCCACGACACCGGCCATGCTCAATGCTTCAGTTAAATCGATGTTCGTTACTCGAGCATGAGGCATCGGACTCGTAAGGAGTCTGCAGAAGAGTAACCCGTCCATACGGAAATCTTCGGCGTATTTTGCTGCTCCGGTAACTTTCCCCCGGATATCCGGGGGTGTGAAATCTTTGCCAAGCAACTCAGGCATTTGACGTCTCCTCGGCGGCCGTCATCACACCGTTCAGATAGTGGTCATATGCACCGCAACGGCAGAGGTTACCCGCCATCGCGATTCGGGCTTCATCGCGTGTTGGGTTCGGATTTAACCTGAGCAGTGCGACTGCTGACATAACTTGTCCCGGCGTACAGAATCCACATTGCGGGCTTAATTCATCAATAAATGCTTGTTGCACGGGGTGCAGTTCTCCATTTGCACCTTCTAGTCCTTCAACTGTGGTTACCTCACGATTTCGAACCCGGTGCGTCAATATTGTGCAGGAGTAGTGATTCACATCACCAACCAACACTGTACATGCACCGCATTCGGCGCGGTCACAGCCTAGTTTTGTACCTGTAAGGCCGAGCTTATAACGAAGTGTCATCGCTAGTGTCTCACCCGGCAGTACGTCAACTCGACGAGTTTGACCATTGACGTTGAGTGTGATCAGACGCTCCACGCCCTGTGCTGATAGACGCTGGGGGCGCATTAGTGATGGTCCAAAATAAATGGCTCCGGAAACAGTTACTCCGGAAGCGATGACTCCCTTAATAAAATTACGTCGGGACCACTCAGGTTTCGTTTCGGGCATAATTACGACTGTATCCGAGGGGCCGACAGCGGGAGCGGAAGCGCTTCTGTCTTGGACGGGTTCGAAGGCGTCTATATCACTCACCTAACCTCACTCCTGCCTGGGGAACCCGCGCATGGTAAGGTAGGGCGGGCAAGCGGACAACTTATTGATGCCTTTGCCGGCTTTAGCGAGAACCGTCGGATTGTGCTACGGTCGAAGAAACAGAGAGGTTAACGAGCTTGTGCGCTTGTTCGAGAAAGCCGATATCTGGCGCCTAGCATCCCTGGAATCCAGTGAAAGAGGTTTGACAATGAGTAGAGTAAGATGTGTTTGGCATACCACGCTGCTGCTTGGCTTGTTCACGGGGCTAGATGTACCCGTTACGAACGCCTTGTCGGCTCAAATGCTAAGCGTTTCAGAGGCGACGATTGAGGACATTAATGCCGCCTTTGACTCAGGATCTTTGACTTCTGAGGGCCTTGTCCAACTGTATCTCGCTCGGATCCAGGCCTACGATCAGGAAGGTCCCCGTCTGAATGCTGTACTCTGGTTGAATGACAAGGCGCTAGAGACTGCGAGAGCCCTTGATGCAGAGCGCAGGGTGAGTGGACCGCGTTCTCCGTTACATGGCATCCCCGTAGCACTTAAGGACAACATCGATACTGGTGACATGCCTACCACTGCTGGCTCACTGCTTTTGGCTGGCTCACTGCCGCCGGATGACGCATTTATCGTTCAAAAGCTACGGGAAGCGGGGGCGATCATTCTAGCGAAGCTCAATATGAGCGAACTCGCCTCTGGGGTGACGATGAGTTCGGTCGGCGGCTTCATCAGGAATCCTCATGATACAGAGCGTTCTCCGGCAGGTTCTTCTGGAGGAACAGGTGCAGCAATAGCAGCCGCTTTTGCACAATTGGGTATCGGCACTGACACGGGCGGATCCGTTCGTGGACCAACTACAGCCAACGGCATAGCCGGACTCAAGCCAACACATGGTTTGTTGAGTCGTGATGGTATCGTGCCGCTTGCCCTTTCTTTTGACATGGCAGGCCCTATGGCGCGGCATGTATATGATGTGGCAGCGATGCTGGGTGTTATGACCGGAATCGACCCGGATGATGTTGCGACGAGCAAGAGTGCCGATCGTTTTGAAACCAATTACACCCAATTCTTGGATGTGAGTGCGCTCGGTAATGCGAGAATCGGGGTTGCCCGAGATTTCCTGGGGCAAGATACAGAGGTCGACTGGATCCTTGAGGCTTCGCTTGAGGCAATGCGAGCTGGGGGTGCCACTGTGGTGGACGTTTATTTTCCTCAGTGGCTTCTTGATGCCAAGGGTGACTGGTATACGACGATACGGTGGAGAGAATTTCGAGCTCAAATTCCTGAGTATCTGGCCACGATTGGGCCTGAATACCCAAAGACGCTCAGTGAGATGGTAGAGCGATCAATGGAGATTGCATCACTCACCCCAGAGGGTGGAACACCAAATCCTACACGTTGGTCACTGCTCATACAGGAGGAACAGAGCGGAGCGCTTGATGACCACGAGTACATAGCGATGAAGAATTATGGGCTCCCGATGGCACAGAGTATCGTAGCTGGGCTAATGGATGCCCAAGAGCTTGATGCGATCGTATACCCGACCTCACCTACTCGTCCTTCTCTGGTAAACGGCGGAGGTGGTGGAGGAGTATCTGCTACGAATATCGCAAATCTTACGGGGTTCCCAGATTTGATTGTACCCGGTGGCTTTACCAGTGATCGGCTTCCGGTCGGAATCTCATTTCTCGGTCGCCCGTTCAGTGAGCCTCGCTTATTTGGGCTGGGGTACGCCTTTGAGCAGGCTACGAAGGTGAGGCGTGACCCTAAGCTGACTCCACCACTTTTGGGTGAAGAGATTCGAAGGTGAGTCGCGCTACCTAACCCCTACTTGTCCCACTCGTTTAGGTCGAGCTTGGCTCAGCAGTATTCGGATTAGTCGCTCTTCTTAGCGCTGGCCTTGAAGAATGTATAGCAGAAGGTGCCCTTTGAGCTGAGTCCGGTTTCCCTCAGGTCTGCGATACCCTTCTCCCACTCGATAGGCGACATCAGCCCTTTGGCCAGCACTTCAGTTCGAACGCCCTCGACCATTGGCACAATCGTCTGAAGCACGAATTGATGTTGTACGAGCGGCCGGCTTTCGTCTGCATAGACCATACGAGGGGAGACTCGTACATCTTCGAAGCCCGCAGACTGAAGTAGCGGATGTAGCCTTCGTCCGATTTCGGAGTCACATCCGAGCCCAGCCTGGACGTCGATGAGGCATTTCCACGCGCGAGTAGCCTCGGGGGTGTCTGGATGGAAGTAGCAGGACCCATGATCTCCTTCCACAACAAGCAAGTCACCGCCAGGACGAAGAAGTGCTTTGAGATTGGTTAGTGCACCAAGAGGGTCCGCTAAGTGCTCGAGCAGATAGCTCACGAATAAAACGTCAAAGCTTTCTGGTTTGAACGGAGTTTCAAATAAATCAGCAGCGAGTAGATCTACCCGTTGTAGTCCGGCTGCATGGACGCGTTCTGCCGCCAACCCAACCGATTGTGGGATTTTGTCGAACGACACGAAACGACACGCTGATAGTTGCTGGGCCATAGCTACCGTCTGCGCACCGACTCCACAGGCGACCTCGAGGATCCTACTGTCTGGTGGGAATTCAGTGTCGTGGTGGATCAGAGCCCGGACAGATTCGGCTTGGTCCATGAGTCGCTGAGCCTCCCGCTCACCATACCCATGCACATAGGCACTGACCTCACCTAAGTCCCCGCTAGACACCTATCCGTTCGGTTCCAGGATAGCTTGGATCCGAGCGATCGAGTCACCGTAGTGGAGCGTAGTGGCATTGAGGCTAGCTCCATTTCGTTCCTCATGTTCCTGGAGCAACCTTTCTAGGAGTGAATTGAGTTGTGCCCGCACATAAGGAGCAATGTCGGTCTGCAGAGCGTCTTCATCGCGCATCAGTTCGTCCATGCGCCCTAGGTAGGCCCGCTGGAGGTTTCTGCGGTATACATCCGTGTCGTCTCCGCTAGCCAATTCAGACCATACACCATTAAGGAGATCACTCAGCATCTCACCCAATGAGTATGCCTCTGAAGCATAGAAGGCTTCTTGCTCTATAAGGCGTTTCATACGGTCAGTATTGAGGACTTGGTTCAGGGTGCCGACCTGCCTTTGTCGTACGATATCGGGTGCTCCAGAGTCTTGGAACTGGTCGAGTATATCTGAGCGAAGCATCCAAGTAGGCGTAGCAAACACCTGATTGTTTAGATAATTCATTGCTCTTTTCTGCTTTTCCTCAGGTACGCGCTCGTATTGAACCCCTTCTTGGCCTTGGTGTTTTCGGGTGAGAACGACGCCTCCAATATTGGTCAGTACGTGACCGGAGTAACGATTCCATTGCCCTATGACGTTGGTGTAGAGCTCTTCAAGATCTGAAAAGTCTTCACCAGCTTGATATGTCCAGACCTTCAGGTTGTCTACGATTCGTTTGAGGTTAGCAATACCAAGGTCAGACGCTCTCATGGCGTCATCCCCGATAGCTTCTGTGAGTGCGGTTGGATCTGCCCCTGTCGGACTTGAGAATCGATATACCGGATCAGCGGTTTGTGTGACCACCATTTCCCGTAACCCCTCTCGTTCAGTCAGTTCGTTGTATCCGAGCATCGTCCGGTATCCCCATTCGATCGCAAATTGATCATAGGGGCCAATCGCGGGCATGAAGCACGTATCGTCACCTGGCTGGGCCACATAATTGAAACGCGCATAATCCATGATTGATGGAGCAACACCCATCCGACACGGAAAGCGGGTTCTAAGCGAGTCAACCGGATATGCAGCAGAGGACTGCATGTTGTGTTGTAAGCCGATTGTGTGCCCTACCTCATGTGCGGAAACGAAACGGATCAATTCGCCCATGACCTCATCACTAAATTCGACTCCTCGTGCATCAGGATTTGCAGCTGCGGTTTGAATAAAGAACCAATTCCTGAGCAGGTTCATCACGTTATGGTACCACTGAATATCGCTTTCGAGGATCTCTCCTGTGCGAGGGTCGTGAACGTGTGGACCTGAGGCATTTTGAACTGTTGATGCCAAGTAACGGATCACCGAGTAACGGGAGTCCTCGGCATTCCAATCTGGGTCCTCTTCGGGTGTCGGTGCATCCCTCGCGATGATGGCGTTACTGAAGCCCGCTGCTTCAAAAGCAATTTGCCAATCTTCTACGCCTTGCTTCAGGTACTCTCGCCACTTCATGGGTGTTGCCGGGTCGATATAGTAGACAATGGGATCTATAGGATCGACGAGTTCTCCCCGAGCAAATGCGGCTGGGTCGCTGGGTTCTAGGCGCCAGCGAGTTATAAAACACCGTTCCGTAGCACGCTGCTCATCGAGGCCGTAATCAATCTGGCTTGTGCTGAAGAAGCCCACGCGCTCATCACAGAGTCTGGGCTGCATAGGGTTATCCGGTAGAGCGAGCATCGAATGATGCATCTCCATAGACAGCGTGTTCGTCGGATCATTGGAGGGAGGTTCAGAGGCTTCGTAGGTGAGTAGCCGGCGTACCTCAACATTTCGAGGATAGGCACTTGCCCGGAGAACTAAAGTGCGCTCTGGGTCCACTCTTCTTACACCATAGGTTTCACGCCTGTTTTTCTGTAGCCCCAGCATGGGGACGTCATCAGTAAAGAGACCAGTGACATCGATCACCAGGGCCGAAGAGTCATTTGAGAATGTTTCAATTTCAAAGGTGTGAATGACTGGCTCGAAGTTGGAATTGGCAACCGCGCGTGCGATGGGCTCACCATCATCAGCGTAGTTCTGGTGACTCACGAGCCGAAGAAATACGCGATTGTTTCTGCGGTCCCAGCGTACGACGGATGTATTGACCTTAGATCCACCATAGCCTGAGCCGTCCGGAGACTTAGCGATCCGCGTCAATAAAAGCATCTCTCGACCCAACTCATTGAGCGGGATTTCGTAGTATAGGTCGTCACCGATCATATGCGTGGCGAAGAGCCCTGTGCTTGTTACGGCTTCACTAGTTATGACATCTGAGTAGGACTTGTCGTCCCTTGGGCTTTCTTCCTGCTCTTCTTCCTGTTGGGTCAAGGACGCCTGGAGATGCGTATGGGTTATGGCGGACGCGATGGCAAAGAGAATCAGTGGAGTTAGGAGTCGCTGTCTCATGATGTAATCTCAAGCTCAGGGAAGACGTAATGGGGTGATCAACATCCAATGCGCATACTGAAATGGTCAAGCCGCCAGGTAGGGGATTCGCGAGTTGAGACAAGCTCGACCTATCATGACGTCATGGATGACATTCTTGCACAACCTCTATCACGGCTAGCAGAAGCCATGAGGAACAAACTGATTTCTGCTACGGAGTTGACCGAGATTGCGGTGAGTCGGCACAAGAAGCATGGAGATTACCTAAATGCGTACAAATCTCTCGATCTTGAAGGAGCCATCCGATTGGCTCGAGAGGCCGACGAGCTTCTGGCTCGTGGAGTTGCCCCAGAACCCTTTCATGGGATTCCCATTTCGGCCAAGGACCTCTATGGAGTAAAAGGATTTCCTACGTTTGCAGGCACGGCAAGGCAATTGCCGGATGCGTGGTCAAGTGATGCCTGGTTGGTAGCCCAACTCCGTGCCCAAGGGGCGATCACCATTGGCAAAACACACACAGTCGAATTTGCCTTTGGAGCAGTCGGTATCAATCCACACTGGGGGACACCAAGGAATCCCTGGGATGAGAAAGTGCACCGAATACCAGGAGGTTCGTCATGCGGTGCAGGGGTGAGCCTATGGGAGGGGTCCGCTTTTTTGGCCCTTGGGTCTGATACGGGAGGCTCTATACGGATACCTGCAGCAATGACTGGGACCGTTGGTCACAAGCTGACCTGTGGTCGCTGGCCAGTTGATGGAGTTGTACCACTAAGCAGTACAATGGATAGTGTTGGTGGGTTGACTCGATCTGTCGAAGACGCGGCATATTTTTTTGGTGCTATAGACCCGGCTTGGGGGGATCCAGAAGCCTTTCTGCAGCATATCACCGCGACCAAGCCCTCATCTCTACGGATCGCCCTACCTAGTTGCTTGATTTGGGACGATTGCCCGAACGATATCAGTGCCCAGATCCATGCGGCGCTGGACGAGTTGGAAGCAGTCGGTGTGCAACGCACGAATGTAGACGGATCCCTATTGGATGAAGCCTTCGATCATTACAGGCGGAGCGGTATCGCAGGCACAGAGTGTAAGGCCTTTCTCGAACAGGAGCTTCCGGAGTGGTTGGATATTGTTCATCCGACTATAGGACATAGACTTGAAGCCGCAGACCCTCTTTCTGATCCAGATTATGCTGTGGCCGTGGATGAGCACCATCGACTGATGTCTGTGGCTGACCAGCTCTTCGAGGAAGAATCTTTGTTGGTACTTCCAACCACAATTATTACACCTCCGCCAGTAGCTGAATTAGAGGATATGAGCGCGTACCTACAGACCAACATTACCGGGCTCCGTCCGACCTGCTGTGTGAATATGCTTGGCCTTTGCGCAGTGACTATCCCAGTGGGACTCGACGACGAGGGTATGCCAGTTGGCCTCCAACTAGTAGGGCCTATTGGGGCAGATGAGGCCCTGCTTGCTGCAGCACTAACTATTGAACGAGCCCTGGGGACTGCTCGAGAGAGGTTAGGGACACCGGCTTGTGCCTAGCGTCTTGGCCAGCATCCGCGAAGATTGTTCCCCCGCCTAAGCCTAAGAGGAGATCACCGGCTCAATGACGATGACCAAGCGTAAAGATTTCCAGATACTCTGCGAGGATCTTGATTCACTACATTCGCAACAGATCGAGGGAGTCCGATATCATGCAGACCAGATTGGGTGTCACGAAGCCGCACAAAACGTGAGGGCCTAGTGGAGAGCGCGGCTGCAAGGCAAGAAAACGATCTATTAACTAAGGTCTCGGAAGCAGTTCATGAGCGGGTTGTTGGGCAAGATCATGCTGTGGAGGGGCTTCTTGTTGGGTTACTGACCGGTGGGCATGTATTGCTCGAAGGTCTGCCAGGCCTCGCTAAGACGCTTATGGTTCGCACGCTGGCTGAGGCGATACAAACTGGATTTTGCAGAATCCAGTTTACACCTGACCTGTTGCCAACCGATATCGTTGGTACTCCAGTTTTTGATCAGGGAACTGGAGACTTCAGGGTCCACAAGGGGCCGATATTCTCAAATATCATTCTGGCTGACGAGATCAACCGTGCACCTCCCAAGGTGCAAGCTGCTTTGCTAGAAGCGATGGAAGAGCGGCAGGTCACAATCGCGGGAGAGACGCACTCGCTGGACTCCCCGTTCATGGTGCTAGCGACTCAGAACCCGGTCGAACTGCACGGAACATATCCGCTAGCTGAGGCACAGCTTGATCGCTTTGCTTTGAAGATTGACATCAGCCATCCGTCCCGAGATGAAGAAAAGATGATTGTTCGCCGTGTTGCGAGCACAGATCCTCAGCCGATCGAAGCTGTTGCGACAGTCGAACAGATTTCAGTTGCTCGTGCTGAGGTTGCCGCAATCCATCTAGATGAAAAAGTCCTCGACTATGTGGTCGAACTTGCTTTCGCTACCAGGGAACCAGGAGCGTATGGATTAGAAGATCTTGAGGACCTGATTGATTTTGGTACGTCTCCACGTGCGACGATCTTTCTGACACGGACAGCCCGTGCCCGCGCGTACTTGAGAGGTCGAGATTTTGTGCTCCCAGATGATGTTAAAGCAATGGCGCCGCTTGTTCTGAGGCACCGGCTGCGGACTACGTATGAAGCAGACGCCCGAGGCATCGACACTGAGGAGATTATGCAACGGGTGCTCGGGGCTGTTCCGACCCCCTGAAGGCTGTGGACGGCGAACGAGTATTCTCCAAAGAGGTAACTGCCTGGTTGCGGCGTATCGAGTTGCGTACCCGCGGACTGGTCGAGTCGCTGTTCAGCGGAGAGTATCGATCGGTTTTTAAGGGACGTGGGATGGAGTTCTCAGATGTTCGGGAATACCAGCCGGGTGATGATGTGCGGGCGATCGACTGGAATGTTACCGCTCGGCGTGGTCGTGTTTTTATCAAAGAGCACGTTGAAGAGCGGGAACTCAGTGTTCTTTTGATTGTTGATTGCTCAGCATCCAAGGATTTTGGGACAGGGCTTAAGCCAAATGTGGTGATTGCCTCCGAAGTTGCAGGGATCCTTGCGCTAGCGGCCACGGACAATAACGATCGCGTTGGCCTGCTCATTGTGACTGATAGCGTGGAACTCTACATACCCCCGGATAGTGGTCGCAGCCACGCTATGCGCTTGGTATTAGACCTCCTCTCGTTTCGTCCTTCTGGGAGGGGCACCAAGCTTTCACGTGCGCTTGAGTACGCATCTAAGGTTCTTCACCAAAGGACTGCAGTTTTCCTAATCAGTGATTTTCTATTAGGTGAAAAATCGGATTCCTCGTTCATGGCAGATGCGAGGCGATTCAGTCGTGAGCATGACCTGATTCCGATTCGAGTCACAGATCCAGGAGGAGCGACGTTGCCCGATGTTGGTCTGCTGGCACTCGCTGATCCGGAGACCGGTATTAGGAGGGTTCTGAATACAAGCGACGAGTTCGTACGTCAGGATTATGCCGAGAGTCGATTAAGCCAGAAGACTGAGATCGACGGGCTATTCCGCCAGCTCCAGACAGATGTAGTTGAAGTTACGTCGACGGAAGACTATGTCCTGCCATTGATCAGATTCTTTCGTCGCAGAGAGCGAGTTACATGATCAGGAGAATGCATCTTGCCTTGGCTGCTTCCTGGCTTCTGATCGCTGGGACAACCTCGCTATCACTCACAGCCCAAATATCGCTGGAAGCAACAGGTTCTCTTTCAGCAGATACTGTAGGCCAGGGTGATGTTTTTGAGTTATACGTTGAAATACGGGTACCTTCGGGTAGCGCGGTCTATTTTCCAGACACAGTGGCTAGTGCGTTCGGCTTGGAGAGCTTCAGGACCGTTGACTGGGAGTCAGAAGCGTTTGGTGGTGGAGGAATACTGAGACTGGTTTATCCACTGATTGCGTTTCAAATCGGGTTGGTGCCTGTACCTGGATTGGATGTGTTCGTAGGTCCAGCGACAGGAATAGAGGGTCCATCCTTCGATACTGGGTCAGTGATCGGGGAATGGAGTGGCGTGGCTTCTGATTCTGGGCTAGAGGCACTAGAACGGGTTCCTGTTGCTAGACAAGCTATTTGGATTGCATCACCAATTCATCCAGACGACATCAGTGCTGGTTTAGAACCAAGGTTGCCTTCTGATGTATTGGGAGCGAACTGGGACTGGCCCTCCCTTATTGTGATTGTGTCGTTGTCGATCGTGTTTCTTGTAGCCATTACCCCAATGGTGAGGAAAATGCTCACGGATCAGGGTGGCCAGGAGGAACTACTCGATGCTTCCCTAGGTCTAGATCCTGCTTTAGCCCGGTGGCAGGCTGCCCTAGATGAGCTTGATCGAATTCTAAGTCTGGGTTTACACCTGAACGAGGACATGGAGGAATTCTACGGTTGTAGTAGCCGAGTGGTGCGCACTTATGTCGAAGGTTTGGACTCGGCTTGGGGGCCGAGTTTCACCAGTTCGGAGTTAATGGTGCAGCTCCGAAGTGGAGTCAACGGATCTTCAGTCAATCTTTATGGGTCGATGGATATGGCGGAAGTTGTGAAGTTTGGTCGTCTTCGGCCGGATGCAGACTCCGCGGAAAGAGACTGGAGAGTACTAAGGAATTGGGTCAAAGAATCTAGGACTATGAAACCATGAGTTTCGAGTTCGGACAACCGAGCTTCCTAGCTCTCCTCGCCCTATTGCCCGCGTGGTGGTGGTGGGTGCGACCTAAGGGTCTTGCTGGACTACTCATAGCTCGCGGGGAGCCAGCTGAAGCGCTTGCACTTCGGGGCTGGAAAGCCCGCATGTTAGAGACCTTGCCAAATGCGATGCGCTTAGCCGCACTCGGATTCCTCGTCCTAGCGCTTTGTCAGCCACGAATTGTCCGGACTCTGGAGGAACCACTCACTGAGGGAGTAGGAATCGCGTTCGCGATCGATCTGTCGACTTCGATGTGGGCGGCAGACATGGCGGAGCGAACAACTAGACTGCAAGCCGCAAAGGCTACCGTTCTTCGTTTTCTTGAAAATCGTGAAGATGATGTCGGCTTGGTTTCTTTTGCAGGCGAATCTCTGATCAGGTTGCCCGTGACTCACGACGTGTATGTAGTCGAGATGGCTGTGGATGAGATGGAGGTTGGTCTGCTAACTGACGGTACTGATATAGCTGGGGCGATTGCTGCCGGGGCTGGGCTCCTGAGGGATACCCCTCATACATCTAAGGTTCTCATCCTTGTAACGGATGGTGCTCATAACAAAGCTGGGATCGTCCCGGCAGTCGCAGCTCGAGCAGCAGCAGCATTTGATGTGAAGGTTTATCCGATCGCGATCGGTGATGAACCGGGACCGCGAGCGGCTGTGAATGAGATGGAGACTGTCCTAACACAAACCGCTCGAATTACGGGCGGGCGTTATTTCCGAGCTCCAGATGTGGAGGCGCTGGAAGCTATCTATGATGAAATTGACAGGCTTGAGGTAGCATCAGAAGTCATTACAGAACGCGAGGAATCGGTTCCGCTTGGGCTGTGGCTTGTGATAGGGTCGATGGTGTTCTTGGCAGGAGCAAACACGCTTCGTGGCTCACGTTGGGGTGTGTTACCGTGACCTTCTCTCATCCTGCACTGTTGGCGTTGGCTCCGATCATCGTATTGGTAGTGGGGATAGCTCTGGCTGCCCAATGGCGCAGATACCGGAGGCTTGAAGAGGCCTTCGGCGGGAGAAAGGCGGCGAGTAGGCTGACGTCGATCGACTTGCACAGCTTTCCCAAGAGTCGGCTGTCATGCCTCATTGTAGTAAGCCTGGCATTGACCATAGCGGCTGCGGGCCCGCACATCGACTTTGGCTCGACGCTGGATCCTGAACAACCGGTAGATCTTGTGGTTGCAGTAGATGTTTCGCTTTCAATGACTGGAGATGACGTTACTCCGAGCCGGTTAGACCGTGCCAAGGAAGTTGTGGATGCAATAACTGAGTCTTTGACGCAAGAGCGGATCGGACTCGCTATTTTCGCAGACTGGCCGTATACCGTGCTTCCGATGACGGATGACCCCGAACTGGTGCGATTTTTTACGGCATCGCTCGCCCCGGATCTGATCGAAGAGCGTGACCAGGGCACTTCACTCTCCCTGGTGATCAAGCACTCGATAGAGATGCTTAATGCACGCAATAGGCCGGAAGCTCAACAAGCAATTCTTTTGATCACTGACGGCGAGGGCCATGAAGACCCGGCCTTGATTCTAGATTCGGTTGCCGTTGCAACCGACATGGGTATTCGTGTTTGGACGGCGGGTGTAGGTACCAGTGCAGGCTCGAGCCTTATGACCGAAGGAGACGATCCGGTTCTGGTGCTTGGGGATGACGGTGAGCCTGTCGTATCACGGTTGAATGAAGATTTGCTCCGAAGTATCGCGACCGCAGGAGGTGGTAGCTATCACGATGTTCGTGGGGCGGCAGGGCTACGTAACCTGCAGGCTCGCTTTCGGAGAGCAGAGACTACCTCGGCTCTAGGTGGAGAGCCTGTGGGACTAGCACTCTGGATTCTCTTACTTGCAGTGCCGCTTCTCTTCCTGGAAGGAAAGATGGATTCAGGTGGAGTCATAGAATCTCCTCGCCTCAATGAGCCAAGAACGTGAATAGCTCCAAGATGGATTTTGTGTTCGGAGACTCATGGCTGCGCGTGACAGTGATATCCGTGACGCTCGCCGGTCTCGTCTTTACATGGACGAATGAGCGCAAGAGTGTGGAGCGCGCCAATCGGCTCCATCGGACTGGAAATCTGCCAAAAGCCGTAGCGGTTTATCAGAACAGAATAGACTCGGATTCATTACGCCTAGGCCTCCGATACAATCTCGGTACAAGCTTGCTTGAACTTGGAAGTGCCAGAGCTGAAGAGGAATTAGCTTTCGGCGTGGAGAGCAATGACGATCAAGTCACGAAGCTCGCGCTCTATAACCTGGGTGTGTCGCGCCTTATCCGAGCTGTTTCAGCTGAGAATGTTGACTCGATGAGAATCCATGCTCGTGCATCGGTCCAAGCTAACCGCAACACACTTCGCTTAAGTCCTGATCAGGATGACGCCAAATGGAATCTCTCGATGGCTCAGCGACTACTGGATTCCATTGACGCTGCGAATAGACGAGCGGGCAGGGTGACAGCTGAAGGCCCCGCTGATCCAGATGAACTCGTTCCCGCAGAAAATATGCTTGAAGGAGAAGAGGAAGATCCAAGGCAGGGGTTTGCACCACTAGAAGGAGATGATGAAAGCCTAGCCGAATTGGGCGAGGAAGAACCTCTGTCGTTTGCTGAAGCTGCTGAGATTCTTGGGGTGACGAGGCTTGATGGGGCTGCGATTATAAGGAAACTGCTTGCTCTTGAGAGTAGAGCTAGGTGGGGCAGGCAACTCGGTAGAGTGGGACCAAAGCGTTAAGCCAGGTGACTTTAGTGAATTCGCAACCTTGCTCCTATGAGCATCCGCCGAGGCAGCCCAGGCGTGAAGAATCTTTCGATCTCTTCTGATGGGCCACGGACATTTGGAGAGATGAGACCAAAGGGATTATACGATTGGTTAAGTAGATTCTTTACCTCTGCATAGAGCGTAGCAGACCCCACTACTCTGCTGATATTCAGGTTCAGCAGGGCGTAGCCAGCAAGTTTTCCGAAATCTTCGTTGTTGCCCTCATCACCCACGAGGAATCGTTCACCCACATAGTGGAGCGAAAGGTCTGATTGGTATTCACCCCTTTCGTAGCTGATAGCTAGGCCAGCGGTGAAAGCTGGGATCAATGGGAAGCGGTCTCCTGGCTCAACGACTGGGGCGGGAAGGATTTGATCTGGATCTTCATCTTCCTCTTCATCTTCATCACCCTCCAGGAAGGGGGCTGCCAATGTGGCATGGGTTTCAAACGTAGCACGAGTCCACGCTATCGATCCTTGGATGCTTGCCCCTGGAAGTACTGGGATTGACTTGATCGTCATTGAACCCTCGAGGCCAATACGCCGTGTGCCTTCAAGGTTAGTGAAGAACCCACGCGTTGGTTGTTCTGGATCGACCACGCTGAAAAGATCGTTGTGAACTTCAGACCAGTACGCTGTAACGCTTGTGCTCATCTGGCTACGCTCAGTTCGGAAACCTACTTGCCAAGAGTCAGTCGTGACGGGATCCAATGGAGGGTCGGCACCAAGTTCGAAAGGAAGCGGGCAGGGGTCTTCTGGGTCAGCGCATGTTATTTCGAGGATCACAGGTGCCCGAAACCCTCGGGCGTAGCCCACAAATAATCTTACGCCAGGTAAGGTTTCCCGACTCAAGCCGAGGGCACCTGTGATTTGATTGAATAGGTTGTCGCCGTTGTGTTCCGGGTCCAGAAAGTCTCTAAAGGGTACACTTACATGATCAAAGCGGAGAGAGCTGTGAAGAGCAGTTCGTTGGTCTGCTCGCCAAAAGAGATCTGTATAAAGTCCCAGGTTATTCTCATTGGTACCGGCGAGTTCTGTTGTGTTTTTCTCTAGGTCAGGAAAAGCGCGATTAGGTAACTCCAAGATCTCTATATCAACATCGTTCCTAGCTATATCGATGCCACTTGAGATTCTTACATCTGGGTTGGGTTCATATCTGACTTGTAGCGCACTGCCTCCTGAAGCGATTCCGGTTAGTCCCATCGCATCTGCCTCGGTGACATTGTCATTGAATTGATCGAAGTCGGTGAAGCGAGCGAAACCAGAAAGACTAATCTCCAATGCTGAGTTTAGGGTTCGTTCAAGGTATGCGTTAAAGAAGTGCAGCCGCGGTCGAAAGTAATCCCCCTTGCCTCCTGTATACTGAAGTTCTCTGCGGTCTGTAGGTGGTGACGAGATATCTGGCGGCAGTGCCCCACCCTCAAGCCAGGACTCTGGAAGTGCCTGGGGACCTTCAATTGAATCCGATGATAGCGTATATGAGATCCAGGCGTCGGATTGAACGCCCCGTTTACCCACTTTTATGAAAGCCTGGAGCTGTCGGGCATGGTTCTTCATTCGCCAGCCATCAGTTTGACGGTACGACAGGCGACTGTAGAGGTCGAAGCCAGCAGCTTCCCCGGATGCTAGAAGTGAGCCTCCAAGATCCCCGAAATCGCCGCCGAACACTTCTAGCTCTACTTGACTGTCTCCAAGCCCTCGGCGGGTGACCAAGTTAAGGGCCCCCGCCAAAGAGTTTTTCCCGAAGTTGCCAGCTGGTCCTCGTACAAGTTCCACCCGCTCTAAATCACGCATGGGCAGTAAATTGAAATGCACTTGAGACGCGTCGGCTTCATTTACCCGAACGCCGTCTACAAAGACACTGATGCTCTGAGGAAGGCCTACAACCGGAGAAACACTAAACCCTCGAAGGCGAAGATCAGGTTGGAACGGGCTTCCCACTTGGTCGCCTAAACTTACACCCGGAAGGTTTTCGAGGACTTCAGCCACTGAGTGATGGACCCGCTCGATACGGTCTCGGCTAATCATATCCACCGGAAACGGTGCTTCCACAATAGGGATGACGCCCGCTCGCATTCTGGCTACCTCGACCCGGACACCCGAAAGTGCAATAACACTGTCCGAGGGGATGGTGTCCGGGGGTTCCTGTGCATCTGCAGGGAGATGCACAGCAGCAAGGCTGCCTATGAATAAGATTGTCTGGAGAACCCGCATTCTATCTACTTGTGGTTGTCTCAGCCTTATCACCAGATAGCGACATCAAAGAGCTTACTGTACTTATACTATCAGCGCTCAGTTCAGAGAAGAGACCCTCGCCAGAAGGTCCTTTAAGGGCAATAGGGTATGGATAAATCCACGGCATTTCATGAACAAAGGGGACTCATGTATCGCACTGTACATAGCATGACCGTTGCTGCACTTGTCACCTTGTTTGGATGTGCAGTGTCGGGAGGGGGCACACCAGACTCTGACCAAGAGTTGCCGTTTGACGTACTGATCTCAGGTGCACGTGTCATAGATGGAACCGGTAACCCTTGGTTTCGAGCTGACGTAGGTATTCGCGGTGATGTGATTGCAGAAATCGGCTCACTAAGCGATAGGGATGCTACTCGTACGATCGAAGCTAGGGATCGCATAGTAAGCCCTGGATTCATCGACATGATGGGTCAGTCCAGCCTTGTACTGATCACGGATCCACCAAGTGCGGAAAGTAAACTACGCCAAGGAATCACGACGTACTTATCCGGTGAGGGAGGGTCTCCTGCACCACAGAGTGCCGAGACACAGAGTTCACCCCTGATCATCGAAGGTGATACGGTCCGCTGGAGCACGTATGCAGAGTATTTCGCAATCATGGAACGGTTCGGAATTCCTATCAATGTGGTACATGATGTTGGTCTAACCCAGGTCAGGCGTGTGGTACTCGGGGAGGGAGACATTCAGCCGACAGCTGCTCAGCTCGAGGAGATGAAGGCGCTGGTCCGTCAGGCAATGGAAGACGGTGCCGTCGGAACCTCTACGTCGTTGATATATCCCCCCGCTGTGTACGCTCAGACGGAAGAACTCATTGAACTTACGAGAGTCGCTGGAGAGTACGGTGGCGTGTACTTCACACATATGAGAAACGAAAGCTATGCGGTTCTGGAAGCGATCCGAGAGGCGATCACAATCGGTGAAGGTGCTGGAGTTCCCGTACATATTTACCATTTAAAGGCTGCCGGTCAGGACAATTGGCCCCTTATGAGTGATGCACTGGCTTTGATCGACTCTGCACGTGCAGAAGGTATGGACGTGACGGCTGATATATACCCGTACATCCGCAATGGCATTGGTCTCGGCTCATTCCTGCACCCTCGCCACTATGCCGAGGGTACCGATGTATTCTTGGCCACTCTCTCTGATACTGAGGTGCGTAGCCGATTGAGAGAGGAGGTTGAGGGCACTTCAGATTGGGAGAACTGGTACCGCCACGTTGGTATGGACTGGAATAACGTTTTGATTGTTTCAGCTCCGGATCCGAGCGTGATCAACCTTTCGATCACTGGTGCAGCAGAGGTGTTAGGTGTTGATGCTTGGAGCGCTTTTTTCAACCTCGTGCAGAATGGAGGTGTTAGTGTGAATCCGAAGAGCATGAACGAAGAGCAGAAGTGGCAAGCACTTCGCGCAGACTTTGTCATGATCGACACTGATGCTTCGCCAGTGAATCCAGCAACAACTGTGAGCTCCCATCCAAGGGCTTTTGGAGCCTTCCCTCGAGTGATCGCTAAATATGTTCGCGAAGATGGTGTTCTAACGCTTGAGGATGCAGTGCGTCGAATGAGTTCTTTGGCCGCGCAACGGCTTGGACTCTACAGTCGTGGAATTGTGGCTCCTGGTATGATTGCGGATCTCGTGGTATTTGATGAAGAAGAGCTGAGGGATGATGCAGATTTCGGAGCTGACGCAATGCAATACGCTTTGGGCGTCGATTATCTGTTTATTAATGGCACTCTGGTCATCGATGATGGTCAGATGATGGACTCAAGACCAGGTAGATTGCTGAAACGAGCAGGAAGCGATTAGGAGAGAGAAAATAGGCAGAGCCCTCAGCCCTTGGAGGGCTGAGGGCTCTGTTTTTCCACTAAAGAGTCAGTGCTCTTCTATTTACTCCGGATATTGTGGCTCAGCCACCCGGATGTAGGTGGAAGCTCACACGTGTATTCTCCCACTCCAACACGATATTTCCCATCGCGTTGTCATCATCCGGTTCATAGCGGAATCTCATGGTCTCAACCATTTCATCCATCGCCTCAGGCGTAGCCGTGAAACTACCAATTTCAGTTTCTCGGACCTCAGGTCTGATCGGGATGCCCCAGCGCTCATAGCTCGGGTTCACGAAGAATGTCCACTCTTCTGCACCTGGCTCGGCGTAAATTGAGTACGCGCCAGCTTCAAGAGCCACGCCTCCAATGGAAGCAGGGCCGGTGAGGTGTAGTGCAGTCGCTTCGTCTGCACCGACTCGCCAAGCTGAGCCAAATGGGACTAGCTCACCCATGACCTCTCGGCCTCTCGCTGACGGTGCCCCATAACAGAGTACCCCTTGGCCATTCTCGAAGGTAACAGGAGTTACGGATCGGGGGCTGACACGGGCTCGGGCATCTTCTTGCGAAGTTTCCGGCCTGAGCCAGCACTCGTCCATAGTCAAATCGGCGACTTGCATTTCTTCTGGAGCAGCCTGGGTTTCAGCATTCCCACCGCAAGCGAGTAGGCCTACCGAGACTCCAATCAGAAGTGAGCCGGCGAATCGCTGGTGACGCATAATCTTATTCCTCGTTTGTAGATCAGATGTGAGAATCTGGCCGGAACGGTCGGATTCCACTTCTCAATCCTCAATAAACTGAATGCTAAAGCTCGTTGTTTCCTCGCTAATCGCGCAATATTTATGTTTCAGGGCCAATTTTCTGTGGTCCTCATGCTACAGATCTCAGCGCGTCCACCAAACGGTCGATTTCGGCCCTAGTATTATAGAAATGTGTTGAGACTCGGATCGCGTTGTGGCCGTCACGTTGATGCTCATCAATGTGTACTCGGCCCCGTTGTTCCATCATGGGAACTGCCGCAATCGCATCAAGCCCCGAAAATTCAAAGATTGTTGAGCCAGGGCATGATGTTTCAGGAGGACCGCTTAGAATTGTTACCGGTGCTAACTCAGAAAGTTGGTTCTTCAGGTAGTTTGATAAGTAGCGACATCGCTCATCTATACGTTCCAAGCCGATAGCGTTCACGAAGTCTAGCATGGTCATGAGCGCTGCTCTCAAAGGAAAGTCAGCTGTCCCAGGTGGGTCGAATGCGGGGGTATCCGGAGTAGCGTCAGGTGCGAAGGCTGTCTTGATTCGATTACGGGCGCCTTCTCGTATATAGAGGAACCCGGTACCTGCTGGTCCAAGTAACCATTTGTGGAGGCTTGCTGAGTATGCATCACAGCCAAGGTCGACAAGATCAATAGGAAATTGTCCAACGGCCTGAGCACCATCGACGAGGCATGTGAGTCCTCGTTCATGGGCCATGGACACTAGTTTCTTGACCGGATAGAGGTGTCCGCCCCGTGTTACATGGCAAAAGGAGATCGCTTTTGTGCGGTCAGTGATTGCTGACTCCATAAGGCCGACCACTTCCATATCAGTTTGGAAGGGACTGGGGATAAAGACTTCGGTGATACGGATGCCTTCACGGGCTTCTCTCAACATCCAGGGACGTATTCCGGCTGGATGTTCTTGGGTTGTAACCAGGACTTCGTCTCCGGGTGCTAAATCAAGCCCGACACTCTGTAGGTGCAGTGCCTCGGTGGCATTTCTAGTCAGAGAGATTTCGCCGGATGTTACTCCGAACAGTGTCGCTAACCCGGGAAGAACCTTTTCGGTGATTGAAGTCTGAAGAGCATGCTTTCCGTGTAGTGGCTCTCTAGAGATTGCTTCGTATCCAGCATGCACGGACGCAACGATTTGGGAGGGAGGCATGCCGAGGCTTGCATTGTTCATGTACGCAATTCCAGGATCTAAGAGGAACTGGGCTCGGATGTCTCCCCAAGCCTCATCTTCGACACCTGTAGGAGGAGCTAGCCTTACTTGGCTAGTTCCTTGCTTTATGCCGTCGTTGGCCCCTGTTCCGCACCCGTACAGCATACCAGTTGCTATTGTGGCGCTGGTTTTCAGGAATCCACGACGTGAAAAAGATGTAACTGCTTCTGTATCCAGAAGGTTTCTAGCGAATTTATCTATTTCATTCATGAGTCGGATCCTCATTCTCGGTTACCGCAACCGGCACAACTCATCACAGATGTAGACAGTAATTTCTCTCAGAACAGAAAAGTACGATCTCGGACATGACCCAGAGGTCTAAGCAAAGCGGCCCCACCCTCAATGGGTGGGGCCAGCTAGTAATCAGAATCGAAGCGGCGTCCTATGCCGCTCGGGAGCGGTTACTGTCCAGACCGTCGTCTATCGGCAGGCCATGGAGCACCCATATCCATACCCTTGGTCGTAACCTCACCCATGCCTGTGTATTCGAATTTTTGAATTCGCTTACCCTCATAGGTCTCAGTCGTGTAAATGTTACCCTGGGAGTCGACTGCTATTGAGTGTACCGCAAACCAAGTTCCTGGTTGGCGACCACCGTCACCGAAGCTGTACACAACTTCGAGCGTTTCGCGATCCATGACGTAGACCTTCATGTTCTGGCCATCGGCCACGTACATCCAGGTCTGATCGTCGTCAGGTGAAAAGTCGATATCCCAAGTGGCACCTTGAGACAGCGTATGTGGGGCAATGACAACTTCATTAACGAATGTTCCATCCCTCTGGAATACAGAAATGCGATTGGATGGACGGTCACACACATAGAGCAGCCCGTCGGTCGATAGTTCTGCACAGTGGACTGGGGTACGGAACTGCTGTGGCGGGGTCTCACCCGGCCGATAGCCCGGAGTGCGATCGTCTGAAGGCTCGTTACCATATGCGCCCCAGAAGCGCTTCATTTCCCCAGTGTTTCCATCGATGACTGCTACACGACGATTGAGGTAGCCGTCCGCAACGTAAATCTCATTTTCTGCAGGGTCGGCGAAGACTTTGGCTACTCGTCCGAAGTTGTCTGGGCTCAGGCTACTATTCTGGGCACCGGATTCTCCGAATTGGTTAAGGAAGTCACCATTCCGGGAAAACTTCAGAATCTGGCGATCCGGTCCACCATTACCGCCGATCCATACATTATCCATGTGGTCAACGGTGATCCCGTGATTCGACACGGGCCAGACATAGTCACCTGTGTCCGTAGGTCCGCCCCAAGAATCCAGGAGGTCCCCGTCCGAGTTAAAATGGAGGACCGGTGGAGCGGGGCTACAGCATTCGCTCAAAGGAGGGTCTTGAGCTGATCCGAGCTCTGTGCGCCCAGCGAACTGGTCCGGTGTATTTCGGTGTACCAGCCAGACATCGTCCCTCGAGTCAACATCGACGCCGATTGTGGCGCCCTGGATCCAGTGGTTCGGAAGCGGTTTTGGCCAAAATGGATTGACTTGGAACATCGGCGCCATCAGTGCTCCGTCCTGACTTGCAGCCATATCATCCATCGCATTGGCTGAGCATGCTATGACGGTAATGGTCGCCACCAAACCGATTCCAAAGGTCAGGTTACGCTTGTGCATAGTCCTTCTCCCTGATCGTGTAGTCCAAGGCCTTATTGAGCCCGGACGAATAGGCTACGCGCTGGAAGCGATTCGGGCAATTGTTTTCAGACACGGTAAAGAGGGCCAGGACTTACAGATTAAGAGGTCATATTCCTTGTAACGTTGGTCGGGATTCCCCTAGTTTCTCATAATGTTCATAGGTTACCGTCGCTCAGCGGCGCTTCTAGTCGGGCTCACCCTTCTCTTGCCCACGTGGTCTGGGGAGGCACATGAGATTCCGGCTGATGTGACTGTTCAGGTATTTGTGAAGCCTGATGCCGAGATACTACGGATGATTGTGCGAGTCCCGTTGATCTCGATGCGGGATTACGATTTCCCGGCGCGCGAACCGGGATATCTAATTATCTCAGAGGCCGAACCGCTTATCCAGGAAGCGGCAGTAGAGTGGATCGCTAATTACGTCGAAATGTACGAGGGCAATGAACTTCTTGCCCGTCCTCTAGTAGCGGCGGCCAGGATCGCGATACCGGGTGATCGTGCTTTTAGGAGCTATGATGATGCTATAGAAAATGCATTGTCAGCGCCCTTACCAGATGACATTGATTTGCCACCCCAGCAGGCGATGCTCGATGTGGTACTGGAGTGGACAATCACGTCAGAGGAATCTGATTTCTCAATCGATCCTCTGTTCGCACAACTCGGTATTCGCACAGTCACAGTCCTCCGTTTCCTGCCCGCAGGAGGTACAGAACGAGCTTTCCAGTACTCGGGTAACCCTGACCTGGTGCGCCTTGATCCTCGTTGGCATCAAGCTGCTTGGCGTTTCGTAGTGCTTGGCTTTGATCACATCCTTGATGGGATAGATCATCTCCTATTTCTCTTTTGTCTTGTAGTGCCATTTCGGAGTTTCTGGGCACTCGTTCCGATTATCACGTCATTTACGGCGGGGCACTCGATAACCTTGATTGCAGCCGCGCTCGGGCTCACACCTCAGGCTCTCTGGTTCCCCCCACTGATCGAGACACTGATTGCCCTTTCGATAGTCTATATGGCATTTGAGAATATCTTGGGAGCAAAACTCAAGAACCGTTGGATGATCGCATTTTCCTTTGGCCTTGTGCACGGTTTTGGTTTTTCTTTTGCGCTCTCCGAAGTACTCCAATTTGGTGGATCCCACCTACTGACCTCTCTCGTATCATTCAACGTAGGTGTCGAATTCGGACAACTGTTCGTTCTCGCGCTTACGGTGCCGTTGCTCGAATTCCTGTTCCGCAAAGTTCTTCCGGAGGTTGGCGGGATCGTTGTGTTGTCTGCGCTTCTTGCTCATACGGGTTGGCATTGGATGACTGAAAGAGGAGGCCAGCTGATCCAGTATGACTTTAGAGCACCGATCGTGGGTGCTGGCTTCACAGCTACTGCTCTACGGTGGTTAATGCTTGTATTGATAATCTTCGGAACGGGCTGGTTGCTCAGGCTGGGATTTGAACGGCTTACAGCAGATACTTCAGGACAAGAAGAGATCTAAGGCTTGGGTTTTCTGTGCTCAGGATTGCGCCTGTGACCCATGAACAGGAGAAGATATGGCGGTGACAGAAAAGGATATTCGGAACGCACTCAAGACTGTCAAAGATCCTGAGTTAGGGCTCGATCTTGTGGTTCTGGGTCTGGTTTACGAAATCGAGGTCGAGGATTGTGACGCAAAGGTGATGATCTCGCTTACTTCACCGTTTTGCCCGGTTGCTGGCCAGATTGTTGACGAAGCGAAGGCTGCGGTAGAAGGGGTGGATGGTGTCGAGTCGGCCGAAGTGGAGTTGACGTTTGAGCCTCCATGGAGTCCAGAGCGGATCAACCCTCTAATCCGATCGTCTCTCGGCCTCTAAGGAGAGCTATTGGGTGGCAGTTAGGTCTTGATTCCGGGACTACACTTATTACACTATTTCGTGGATCGTTAAAAAAGTGTCATAGAGGTAGGTTGCGATGGTCTTGTCTAACGAGGACGAATTCAAGCAGAAGATACAAGACGGCTTCATTGTCGAGTCCCGAGAGGAAATGACTGAGGGATATCGCAAGGCCTTGATTGTACAGTTGACGGTGCAAGCGGACACAGAGCTGATGAGTGCTCCGGCGTACTGGATGGCGGCACGGCATGCACCATCAACCAATACCCAGGTAAGCGCACATGCGATTATCCAAGACGAACTCGCTCACGCGAATATCGCGTATCGTCTTCTGGAAGATATTGGCGAATCGAAAGAACAACTGGTGTACGGCCGCCAGCCACATGAGTTCAAGCATCCCTATGGCTTTGATCAGCCACTAGATAACTGGGCAGACTTAGTAGTAGCGAACGGATTTTTCGACCGTGCGGGCATAACCTTGCTATCGGATGTCTATCAGAACACATCCTATGGTCCGCTTAAGAGGGCGCTCGTAAAGGTGGATATGGAGGAAACGTTTCATCTACGACATGGGGAAGTCTGGATGCGACGGTTAGCTAAGGCAGGAGGCGAGGCCAAGAAGATCGTGCAGTGCTCGGTAGACTGGATGTTCCCGATGACGATCGAATGGTTTGGACTACCGGATGACCTAAAACGGCACTCGGGCCAATTGGACTACAAGCTAAAGGGTCTTTCGAACGATGAGCTCAGACAGGTGTGGATGTCCTCTACGGTCCCGCTTTGTGAGGAACTTGGACTGGAGGTCCCGGCACATTTCGACCGTGAAACTGGAGAATATGTGCTCGATTACCCCTTTCCGTGTGAATACGATGCCGAGGATAAGCGCTGGGTATTTGAGGATGGTGAGACCACTTGGGATTTGGTATTCAAACGATGGAAGAGCCGTGGCCCGATGAACGAAATCTATGTGGAATCAATTCAGCGTTCGCGAAGAGATGTGGGAGGATGGTTGGCAGGGAAGAGCCAGACCTAGTAAGGGAATAACAATGCCAACACTACCCACTACGGATCGCGGGCTCGATACAGGGCTTCCAGATCGAATGTCTACTCACAAGAGTGGAGGACGTGATCTATGGACAGGCCCGCTGAAGGAGTTGCCCGCCGACCGTACTGAAGCCACATGGGCAGCACTTGATGAGGTTCTAGACCCCGAGTTGCCTATATCACTAGTAGAACTTGGCCTCATCTATGATGTCGAATTGATCGATGAGATAGCGAGAGTTCAGGTAACCTTTACGTCTACAGCGTGTCCTTGTATCGAATTTATTCGAGAGGACCTGATAGATCGACTTGAGATCGAACCATGGATCAATAAAGTCGAGATTATCGAAGTTTGGGATCCTCCATGGACTACAGAGAGGGTCACGTCGGCGGGAAGAGCGAAGCTTGGTCAGCTAGGCGTGGGGGTCTAACCCTTATGATTGAAAGAGTCTATGACGTATTCGCTCGGAAGCATCGCGGTGATCAGCTATCACATATCGGTTATGTGGATGCTTTAGATGACGAAATGGCACGTGTGTACGCATGGAAGACGTATGACGAAGAAAATTGGTTCGAAATGTGTGTCATTCGACGCAGCAACATCATTCCAGTAAACCGTCAAGGCAGTCCTTTCTCTGGATCCAAGGGGGAAAGTGGATGAAGGAATTGCTGGACATCCGGGACCTTGATGGGCCAGGGATCGGTGCGCTCCGTCGTCTAATCCTGACGCTTGCGGACAGTAAGCGGATAATGGGTATCCGGTACTCTGATTGGTTGCTAGGAGCTCCTTCGATAGAAGCCGGGATCGCTATTTCTTCGATGGCTCAAGATGAGTGGGGTCACGCGCGCCTCCTATATGCCATGCTAAAGGACCTGGATCTTGAGCCACTCACAATCGAGCATGAAAGGCCAGCTGAAGAGTACACATCGGTAGGCGCATTAGACAGCGCCTTTGAACATTGGGCCGGTATCGTTGCGGCTATGACTGTAGTAGATGAAGCGATCTCCGTAGCGCTACTTGGGTTCAGTCGTGGGAGATACGAAGCCGCACGGACCAGGGTTCCTAAAATGCTGGCTGAGGAGGAGTTTCATGCTAGCCTGGCGAAGGCTTGGTATAGACGTATCGCAGGATCAAGCAGCAAGGCCAGAAGCCTACTGCGTGACTCCACAAAAGAATTGCTGCCACCCGTTTTGGCATGGCTTGGTGCAGACGATGCGGCTGCCAAGGCCATGGTAACAGAAGGTGTGACTGAGTCCAGCCAGTCGATGACTGAGGTTTATCGGGCGCGATTACGTGACCTGACTGCCTTAGTAGAGGTCAATATTGACCAGGCGCAGCCATGCGGTGGTTGGGATGAGGATCGAGCACGCGGACCTGGTTGCCCAGATGAGGATGCTATCGAACGTGCTAGAGGTGATCGCAACCGAGCACTGTTGGTCGAATGAAGGATAAGGACATGACCTGCAGGGGTGGGGTAGTTAAGAACATTGATCAGAAATCGTCATTTAACCCTGATGCTCGGAGAAGCGAGGCTCCTTCGCTACTTCCCGTGAGCCCTAGTTGTCCTTTTTGCTTAGGCAGCAAGACAGAAATCATGAATGCCTTTGGGGGCAATGCTTCAGTCAGTAGCTATTGGTGTCGTAACTGTCGGAGCCCGTTCGAAGTCATGAAGTGGACGAGGCGAGTTGAAGAAGGTTCTTAAGCCTAGGAATCGATCAGTTTAATCCCGTCGAGGAAGTCCTTAAGCGGATTCACGATAGCGATGGCGCGCTCACTAAGTGCCGATGACAGAGAGTCGCTTATTTCTCTTCCGATGAGGCGTCTTGAGGCTACCTCCCCGAGCCGATGATCTGACTCGGTTGCAGCCTTATGGTATTCTGCATACCGGTTGATTACACGCCGCTCGAACGTTGGGAGTTGGGACTCTGGTGTCCCATGCTCCATCATGTCCTCAAAGACTGCTTGGTGCAGGGCGTCTAGGCCTGTGCGGAGCCTTTCGTCTGGCACTTGACCTAAGAAAGCCATCTGAGCGCCACGGGTATATGCCCACATAAAGAAGATGAGTGCTTCTTCACTTGTGCGACCAGAAGACTGTTCATCTTCAGAGAAAACATTAATCTGGGGCAGGAGGAACTCCTCGTCTTCTGTGGTGAAGAAATCGGAGAAGCTCTCCCAGACGAGTTGGGCAAGGCCGTCGCCTAATTCTCTAGCTGTAATAGTTTGAGGCGTATAGAAGTCTTGTGCCTCATCGATCGACGTGCTTAGCACGCTAGCTCCTAGTTATTCTGATTTTGAGGTACACTCAATTCGGGCCTCAAACCCTTGAGTGTCAAGGCTTTTAATTAAGCGAACGAAAAGGACAGATGACCATGCTACCAGTCTTAGGGCCCGCCCGCCCTCAGCGATCTGCTCTGATGCGGGTCATGATCCTTGTACTAACGGTGTCGACCGGTTGCGCCACTGGAACTCCAGAAGTGCCAGTACCGAGGCCTATCATTATCCACTCTGGAGCTCGCTTGCGCGTCGAACAAGAGCGGATAGAAGAAATCCATGAATGGGTTATGCGGGAGGAGAGTAACATTGTAGAGGACCCGACGTTCATGGTTGAAAGTCGAGCAACACCCGAGGAAGTATACGTGTGGGAGCGTCTTGAGATTGAAGGGGATACCGTCCGGACGCCTGTCTATGGAGGAGCAGCCGATGCTCTGCTCGTGCATCAGATTTACGCGCACCTCCACCTGATGGTTGCGATGGGCCGACAAGAGGAATGGCTTCCGGAAGCTCCTGCGGCTGTAGAATACGATCTTGAGCGTGCTATTCTATCACGAGCAGCTGATGCGTGGCTCCTTGGCCGCACGGCTTTCGACACGTCTCCCTACGGCCCTCTCGACGAATTGGTATACGCCAAGGAAGCTGGGTATCTAGATGCATTCATATTCACGGCTAGGCCGGAAGAGTTTGCCACGTCGCGTACCCAATGGGCTCGGGAAAACCCTGGTGAGAATGAGAGTTATCGCGATTGGTTCTTGAACACCTTTAACCGTGAGCCACCGGGACTCCGGACTAGATAAGATCCTAAGAGATGCTACGTCGGAATAACCTCCCAACGAAGCCCGACTGGTCCTCCGTCATCTAGTTCTTCGATGTGGAGGTCTACCTTACCGGTTCGTGATAGCCGATCATTGCTTGGCTTACCTCCAAAGACTGCGAAACCGATCGCTCGTATGTGACAAACTTGACCCTGGGGTCCCGTGGCCAGCATTTCCCGTTTCCGAAGTGACTTGATCGAGGGAGCTTCGCCCGACTGTAGCTTTAATCGTAGAATACGACCCGAATGTGGCGCGTCCATAGCGTCCAACACTCGGAATACGAGACCGTCGCTGGTAGTGGCTTCTAGGGTCCTACTGGTTTCTTCAGTCATGGAAGGAAGGTTATCTGGATGACCTCGCGGGCGGAAGATGGTGGCAGAAGTGAACTGGAAATGAGTCCAGAGCAGATGATGGCATCTGCTCAAAGGGCTGCTGAATTGGTAATCGAGCGTATCCAGAATCTGCCTGAAGAACCTGCATGGCGTGGTGGATCTAGGTCTGAACTCGAAGCAATTATGCGCGAGGAACCTCCGGAAGAAGGTCGGCCGTCACACGAGGTAATCGAACGTGCAGCCCATGAGATTCTTCCGATCGCAGGGCGAGTAGACCACCCGCGCTTTTTCGCTTTTGTGCCTTCTTCCCCAGCCTGGCCAGGCGTTTTGGCTGACTTCATGGCTGCTGGGCATAACATCTTTCAGGGAACATGGTTGGGAGCGAGCGGGCCGAGTATGCTCGAAGTAGTAGTGATGGATTGGTTCCGAAGTTGGATAGGATACCCAGAGACCGCTGGAGGTCTTTTCACGAGTGGAGGCTCGGCTGCTAGTCTAGATGGTTTCGTGGCAGCACGTGAAGCTGCTGGAGCGCCGATGCAGCCTTCTGTGTATATGAGCGACCAAAGCCATACAGCGCTGATCCGCGCAGCGACCATCGTCGGTGTACGTCCAGAATCTGTAAGAATGGTCCCAACGGATGAACATTTTCGCCTAGATATGAATGAGCTTCATAGCATGATCGTAGAGGATCAAAAGTCCGGTCTCACACCAATTGCCATTTGCGGAAATGCTGGAGCAACGAACACTGGAGCCATCGACCCTCTAGACGAGATTGCGGACTATTGTGAATCAGAGGAAATATGGTTCCATGTTGATGCCGCATATGGAGGGTTTGCGATACTGACGGACCGTGGTGCGGGTCTTCTCAAGGGGCTGGAGCGTGCAGATTCAATCGCGATGGACGCACACAAGTGGCTATTTCAGCCTTTCGAATGCGGGTGTTTAATGGTAAAGGATATCCAAAAATTGGAGAAAGCTTTTTCGGTTCAGCCCGAATACCTTCAAGACACCCAGTGGGGAAGAGATCACCCAAATTTTGGCGATCGGGGCCTTCAACTGAGTCGCTCATTCCGCGCTTTAAAGGTCTGGATGTCCGTGCAGACCTTTGGTATGGCCGCGTTTAGGCGCTCTATCGCACAAGGCATTGACCTTGCTGAACGAGCTGAAGCTTACATCCGCGAATCTGATGTCTTACATATTGCGAATCCAGCTTCCCTTGGTGTTGTCTGCTTCCGAGTTAATTCACGCGCTGCAGAACTCAATAATGAAGAACTAGAAGAGATCAATAAAGCTGTTCAGGCTCGAGTGATTGAAGAGGGAGTGGCAATGATGTCCTCGACCCGACTTCGCGGGTTGTATTCCTTGAGACTATGCATTTTGAATCACACAACAACATGGGAGGACGTTCGGTTTACCTTGGCTGCGATTGAGGATTTCGGACGAGAAGCTATCAACTCTTGAGGCCCCTAGAGAACGGTCCGGCACTTTCAAGCAGATTGATATTAGGTGGAGTGTTGTTAGCCCTGAGTATCCAGTTGTCTCTCTACTTTTTCACTGAGACCCGATTGGCAGACTCAATCATGCTGGCTTTGTTACTCGTGGGCATACCAGTTTTGGCGATTGCACAGCTTCCACTTATGGAGCAAGCGCTGATAGAGCGGTTGCCTGCATACTGGAGTTCAATAGGAACGCTGTGTGCCTTGGCCTTGGTCACTTGTCTCGTGGGAATGCGCAATGAGGGGCCTGTGGCAGTGGGTCTCCAATGGATTTCGCTTGGCAACCTAGTGACCTGGGGGATTGCACTTACGATAGCTGGGTTGGCGGTGAGCTTTGCTTTCCGCTGGGTTGGGACCGCTCTCAAGCTTAAGGAGAGCAGGGTGCTTAGGGCGTTGTTGCCTGAAACAGCACAGGAGCGAGGAGTTTTTACTCTCTTGTCAGTTTCCGCCGGCTTTGGAGAGGAGGTAGCATACCGAGGTTATGCTATCCCTGTGTTAATCCCGATTACAGGGGTGGTAGGGGCGGTTTTCATCACATCTATCGTTTTCGGTGGGATGCATGCGTATCAGGGCGCGCTCGGGATAATCCGGACAATGACTATGGGTGTGATACTGGCTGGGGGGTTCCTCGTATCTGGTAGCTTACTTCCCTGTATTCTTGCGCACACGCTAATTGATATCATTGCTGGTATCGCTATCGGTCAACATCTGATGTTACCTGAGGAGTCTATTAGTGTAGAAGACGTTCCTTGGCCTAACCCCTAACCCAACGAGCTTTTTATCATGGATGTCGATCTTGCGCTATTAGCGGATGCAGCCACAATCGATGGTGCCGGAAAGCTGAATATTCTCGGTATTTTTGATCGACTTCACACACCTAATTTTCCAGCTCGACACCCGAAGATGGCTTTAGTTCTTCGTTTCTCCGCTCCACTCACTGAGACAGGAAGTCATGAGATAGAGATTACACTCAAGGATCCGGTGGGTAGCGAATTGATGCGGCTAGATGGAGAGATGCAGCTAGGCCCTGGGCAAGGGGTAACACTAGGTAGTATCCGAGTACCTCATGTCTTGAATATGGATGGCCTGGTGTTCCCGAATCCAGGTACTTACACATTTGATGTCCGGGTCGATGGGTCACATCACGTCTCGTTGCCCTTAGCAGTTCACGGACCTGAGACAACGGTGGAAGCCTAACCAGGACACAGTGAGCGGTCTTGCGTCTTGAGGGTCCATCAAGATTCTGACTGGCTTACTTCCGATGGATATATGAGGTCAGACTTTTCTGATCAGCTTATCCGATTCGGCTTGCCACCCTCTCTGGGAGGTGAGAAGCTTGAGCCCGCGGAGCGGCGCTAACGTCGTTTACCGCAGTTTCTGACTGAATTGCAGGGAGAATGAATGGTCACCGCGTCCAAGCGAGAACGAATTCTGCCGCGACTCCTTGAGGAGGAAATGCGCGAGTCGTTTCTCGATTATTCGATGAGCGTAATTGTGCAACGCGCATTGCCTGATGTGCGAGATGGTCTCAAGCCAGTTCATCGCCGGATCCTCTATGCGATGCATGAGTTGAGACTCAACCCTGACCGGCCGTATAAGAAAAGTGCCACAGTTGTCGGTGATGTTTTGGGCAAGTATCACCCCCACGGTGATTCCGCTGTCTATGATGCACTTGTGCGGATGGTCCAGGATTTTTCCATGAGGATGCCACTTGTCGATGGTCAAGGGAACTTTGGTTCGATCGACGGTGATCCGGCTGCTGCCTACCGCTACACCGAAGCTCGGTTGGAGTCTTTGGCTGTCGAGTTATTGGATGATATCCGCAAGGATACCGTTGCCTTCCAGCCAAATTTTGATAACCAACTGGAGGAACCTGTAGTTCTACCTGCTAGGTATCCGAATCTCTTGGTCAATGGATCTTCGGGTATAGCAGTGGGGATGAGCACGAATGTGCCTCCTCATAATCTGGCAGAAGTTGCTGCTGGCGTTCGGCAACTAGTAGTTGATCCTGACTGTAGCGTGGATGACCTCATGCGCCATATCCCTGGGCCTGATTTCCCTACGGGAGGTTTTATCGTCGGTCGTGAGGGAATCAAGACTATGTATCACCAAGGTCGGGGCCGCGTCCTGATGCGTGCCCGTGTGGTCAAGGAGGGACTGAGGGGGGGTAGAGAGCAGTTAGTAGTAACGGAACTGCCTTACGCAGTTTCTAAGACGAAGGTGATCGAACAAATCGCGAAGATAGCAAAGGCCGGTCGGGCACCAGACATCTCTGATATCCGTGATGAAACGGACCGTGATGGAATACGGCTTGTTATTGAACTGAAGCGAGGTGCTAAGGCTGAGACGGTATTGAAGATGCTCTTTAAGCGCACGAGCCTCCAAATGACGTTTGGCGGACACCTTTTAGCACTCGATCAAGGGCAGCCTCAGGAGTTCGACCTCAAGGAACTTCTAGAGCGCTTTAGAGATCACCGTGTGGAAGTGATTCAGCGTCGGTCGCAGCACGAACTAGAAAAAGCTGAAGCAGAGCGTCATATCGCCGAAGGTCTTTTGGCCGCACTGGAACACATAGACAAAATCATCAAGATCATTCGTGCGTCGAGTAATCGTCAGGAGGCATCTGAGAAACTGCAGGACTCGTTCGGCTTCAGTGACATCCAAGCTGGCGCGATTCTGGATATGAGACTCTCGAAACTTACGGCGCTAGAACGTACTCAGTTGGAGAATCGTTTAGCTGAACTCGAGTCAATGATCTCTGAACTAAAGGAGATGTTAGGCTCAGAGGAACTCCAGCTCAAAACAATGCTTGATGAACTGAGTGACGTTGTTAAAAAGTACGGGAATAAGCGTCGTACCGTGATACTGGATAATGAGAAACAAGAGGTCGACGCATCACCAATCGAAGATCAACTTGTTGATGAGGATGTTGTTGTAACTCTGTCACACGAAGGCTTTATCAAGCGCATGCCGATGCATCTTTATAGGCGGCGAGTGGGATCTGGAAAGGCACTAGCCGGGATGGAACGTTATGAAGATGACTATCTAGAACGGGTTTTTGTTGCTCGTACCCAAGGATGGATTCTCACTTTTACTGAAAATGGGCAGGGCTACTTCCTTCCTGTCCTTGATGTACCTGAGAGTGCTCGGGCATCTCGCGGTCAGTCGGTTTACTCACTGCTGGAGGGTGCGGAGCGTAAGGATCGAATCGTAGCGATGATCCCGGTCGATGACCTCAACATTACTGATCGCTACCTCGTATTCCTATCAAAGTTGGGTTTGGTGAAGAGAACTTCGATCTCTGAGTTTTCCCGACCTCGAATAGGAGGGCTGAAGGCTGCAGGATTGAAGAAGGACGACACAATATTGGATGTCGCTTTGTCGGATGGGACTGCAGAGGTGATGTTGTTATCCCGGTCTGGTCGAGCGATCCGGTTCCCAGAAGATGAAATCAGCATAGTTGGCCGGAGCGCACAGGGTGTCAAAGGAATGACACTTAAGGATGATGAAGTAGTCGGGATGCTCCTGATCCGTCGGGATTCAACCGTTCTAACCGTGAATGAAGATGGGATCGGGAAACGCACAGAGGTATCTGAGTTCCCGCTGCAAAAAAGAGGTGGCCTGGGAACTCTGGCTGTTCCGAGTGGGGACGAAAGTTCGCCAATCGTATCAGTCTTGGAGGTAATGGAGGCAGACGAAGTTATGGTTGTTACAGCCGGAGGGCAGGTGAGTCGCGCAGCGGCGGATTCCGTCCCGGTCCAAGGTCGCAGAACCCAGGGGAAAATAATTGTTAGGGTTTCTTCTGGTGACAGGGTTGTAGAGGTCACCAGAGCTGAGGGGCGTGGAGGAGGACCTGCGCGTGATCTGGCTGGATTAGATGCAGAAGGGCAATTGGATTTATTAGATCTAGACTAAGCGGGTCACCAGAATCTGGGCAGTGACCATTACCACGACTAACCACAGGTCATGTGAATGAAATTTTTGGTACTTGGAGCAGGGGCACAGGGTTCGGCTTGTGCTTTCGATCTTCTGCAGCGGCCGGAAGTCGAACGAGTTGTTTTGGCTGACTTGGACGTGAACGAACCCAAGAGTTTTCTGAAGCCCTTCCTGGGTGGTGTTCTAGATGTGTTGACTCTGGACGCTACTGATCATGTGGCAGTGCGGAATGCGATGGAGAACGTTGATGGTGTCGCGAGCGCTCTCCCGTACTACTTCAATCTAGATATGACGCGCTTGGCGATTGAATCCAAATCAAATTTTTGTGACCTAGGTGGTAACACAGAAATTGTTGATCGCCAGAGGGAAATGACGGTCGAGGCAGAGGAACAGTATGTATCGGTGGTTCCAGACTGCGGGCTAGCACCAGGAATGGTAAATATCCTAGCGCAAGGTGGAATTGATGCGCTGGACCAAACTGCATCAGTCAATATCTACGTTGGTGGATTGCCCCAGTCACCAGAGCCACCTCTTAACTATCAACTCGTGTATTCATTGGAAGGTGTACTCGATTATTACACGACGCCCGTATTGGTACTAGAAGATGGTAAGGTCGTTGATAAGGAGCCACTTACTGGATTAGAGACCGTAGAGTTCGACGGATTGGGTGAACTCGAAGCTTTTCTGACAGCAGGTGGCATATCACGCATGCCTTATCGCTATCGTGGCCTGATTCCATCGATGTCCTATAAGACGCTGCGCTATCCTGGTCACTGTGAGCTCATGAAATCGATGAGGAACATCGGGCTCATGGACATAGAGCCCATTGAAATCAGAGGGACGTCTGTTGTTCCTCGAGATCTTTTGATCAAGATCCTAGATACAAAACTTCGCAAGCCGTTAGGTGAAGATCTGGTTGTTATGCGGGTCGTCATAGCGGGGGTTCTAGGCGGGTTACCGAGGACGGTAACATACGAGATGATCGACTATTATGATCGCGACCAAGAGATAACTGCGATGATGCGCACCACGGGCTACTCACTTGCCGCAACAGCATACATGCAATCAGCGGGATTAATACCGAAAGGTGCACACACGCCTTCTGAATGTGTCCCTACAGAAATGTATATTCAGCAACTTGCTGAGCGAGGGATCGTGATCAAGCGCTCCGAGAACTAGGGTTCAGGGCTGTAGGTCCTTTAGTCCTTTATGTCCCTCTGTCTGGCTATCCTCAACGCCGCTCACCAAGCACCACCTGTAATGGGACTCTTTCTTCTCCTCTCTGCACAATAATTGTGACTTCATCCCCGGGCTTCTTGGCCTGGAGTGCGTAGGTATAAGCGTAGATGTCACCAATAGCTGTTCCATCGAATTCCACTACCACATCCCCAGCTCGTAATCCTCCCTGATCTGCCGGGCTTCCTTCGCGCACGCCGGTTAGGCGTAAGCCACGATCATTAGGTGTCATATCTGGGATTGTCCCAAGATAAGCTGACCCGTATCCACTAGTGCTTGAGGATGAAGGGGATGGAGTTTGGCTTGGTGCAGGCTGCTGAATAGGTGTGAGGGTGACTGAGTTACTACCTCCTTCTGCAAGCTGTTTGACGATTCCAGCAGTGAGAGCCACGACTCGATCAAGCCCGCTTGAGTTGATCAATTGCCAGTCGTCAGAAGGCCTGTGGTAATCCTCATGGGTGCCAGTAAAGAGGTGTAGGACTGGAATTCCTTCGCCGTAAAACGACGAATGATCTGACGGTCCATAACCATCTGGTGCCTTTGAAATATCGAGTGGTTGATCCAGGTCGAGATTGGCTTCATCTACGACTTGATCCCACTCCTGGGCGGTACCGAATCCAAATATGGTGAGTGCGTCGCCGTCCATCCGACCAACCATGTCTAGATTCAACATTCCGACAGAGTTAGAGAGGTCGACCGTTGGATCCCTGACAAAATGCCCCGATCCCCAAAGGCCCTTCTCTTCACCTGTGAATGCTATGAAAAGTGCAGTGCGGTCGAGTGATTTACCGGCAATAATTGTGCGAGCAATCTCGATCAAGGCTGCACCACCACTCGCGTTATCATCAGCACCGTTGTGAACCTCACGGGAGTCAGGTGAGAGTGACCCTTCGCCACCAAAGCCGAGATGATCGTAGTGTGCACCGACGATTATCACTTCATCTCTGAGCGTGGGATGAGTACCAGGTATCAAAGCGACGACATTTCGTGCTTCTGCAGTTGTGGTGTGTACTTCCGTATGCAGGCGAGCAACAGAGTTGTTATTGGCTGCAGTTCGAAGAGAGTTGGCTAATCCAGCATGTACGACTATTGCTGGAATACCAAGCGTTGCCCGTATTTCATCATCAGGGAGCCGGGGGCTCCACCCTTCAGGTAGGAGTACGATGATTCCTGTAGCGTTATGGTCTGCTGCAGAAATCGCCTTGAAATGTGGGTCAGCACGTATGGACTCTCCATGTGGTGCGTCAGGATCCCCCCACTCGACGACAACGATCTTACCTTCGAGATCCAAGTGTTCATAGGGATCGTCACTGCCATTGGCCTGGGTAATCCCATACTCACCGTACACTAAAGGTGCCTCAAGCTTTCGGTTCGCTGAAAATCCAAGAGGGACCCATTCACTCTCAAGTCTGTAGCTACGGCCAGAGACTTCTAGAGTGTTGTCCGCACCGACGGTTGTGCCCTTTCGGATAGGAAAGGGTTGAAAGAAAGTGTCAGCCTCTCCGGCAGGTTCTAGGCCGATGTGACTAAATTGGGCAGCGATATATTCGGCAGCGCAGTGCGCGCCAGCGGTGCCTACCTCACGGCCTTCCAGACGATCGTCTGCAAGAAAACGGATATGTGTTATGGCATCGACGCCAGCCTGTGGAGTCGGACATGCCACTTGCTGAGCATGGACAGGAACTGTTGTCAGCAGCAAGTATATGAACACTATACTCGACAGTATTGTGAGATATGACATTCCAGATTTGAGTGAAGGGTACTCCTTGTGAAACATCATTATCCAGTCTCGTTGGCTATTCTGTGTCTCATTATCAGCGGATGTGCCGTAGAAGAAGATGTTGGGGCTACGGCCAGTCTAGCAATGGAAGGTGAGGTGCACCTGAGCAATGTGCGGCAACTTACTTCAGGTGGAGAGAATGCTGAGGCGTATTGGGCCTTTGATGGATCACAGTTGATCTATCAAGCACGAAAGCCAGGTGCGGAGTGTGATCAGATCTATGTGCTTGATCCAGAAAGCGGCGATACCCGTATGGTGAGCACAGGAGAGGGCCGCACTACTTGCTCTTATTTCTACCCTTCCGGAAATGAAATCCTCTACTCATCTACCCACCATCACAATGCAGCTTGCCCCCCGAATCCTGACTTTTCAATGGGTTACGTGTGGCCCGTTTACGAGACTTACGATGTTTTTGCTTCGAATCTGGATGGGTCAGGGCTTCGGCAACTGACAACCGAAGAGGGTTATGATGCGGAAGCGACGTTTTCTCCTGCGGGCGATCGCATCGTATTTACTAGTGCTAGAGATGGAGACCTCGAATTGTACTCAATGGCGCCGGATGGCTCTGATGTAATCAGACTCACCGATCGCCCGGGGTACGATGGCGGAGCATTTTATTCACCTGATGGGTCGAAGATTATTTGGAGGGCACACTACCCGGGAGAAGGACCGGAGCTAGAGGATTACAGGCGCCTGCTTTCACAAGGACTCCTGAGGCCAGGTGAGTTAGAGATCTATATTATGGATGCTGACGGATCCAACCAGCGGCAACTGACGCAACTTGGCGGCGCTAACTTTGCTCCCTATTGGCATCCATCGGGTGAGAAGATTGTGTTCAGTTCGAATCATCATGATCCTGACGGGCGAGATTTCGAAATATACATGATCAACCTAGACGGTAGTGGTCTTACAAGGATCACCTATTCGGAAGGATTCGATGGCTTTCCTGTTTTTAGCCCGGACGGTCAGCACCTAGTATTCGGCTCGAACCGGAATAATGGGGGCACCAGTGATACAAATGTCTTTATCGGAGAATGGATAGAGAGTCCCTAGGGCTCTGTCTGAACTGTCTCGAGGGGCACGCAGGCCTAGATTAGGTGCACAGTTTGAGGAGTTCAGAAATTATCCGATAAGTGAGACCCCATACAGGCTCCTCTTCCACCATATAGCATGGAAATTCTTGTTTCTGACCATCAGGCATAGGGATTTCCACGTATGATTCGGATTCTCGTCCATGTAATTCATCAAGAGAAACCCAGAAGACCTGATCGATCTCAGGACTAGCAACGGCAGCCTGAGCATGTTTTCCAACCCCAAATACGAACGGAGTGATGGTGAGTTTGGGTAAGCGGACTGAGTTGGGTTTCAATGCCTTAAGTCGTCCGAGGTACTGGCTGCCTTCACCTAACTCGAGTGCAGTCTCCTCCATCGTCTCCCTTATCGCAGTGTGCTGAAGGTCGATATCCTTTGGGTCTCGACGCCCTCCGGGTAGTGCCATGTGGCCAGACCAGGGGTCACGATCAAAATGAGCACGTTTGATCAAAAGCAAATCCAAACCGACTGCACTACGAAGTACTACTGAAACTGCGGCCTGCAACTGCGCACCTGGCATAACTGGGGAGATGGGTTCTTCACTCGAGTAGAGAGATAGCGCTTTAGCCAGTGCCTTGAATTGGGGGTCAGTTTTTTGGCTATGAGAGAACATCACAGGATGTTAGATGATGGATTAGGGCGGGCTATATCTTAGTTGTAACCCTCAAACCCCTGTCCGATCAGCCCCCCATATCTGTTTATGGAGCTGAAGTTGAAATCTTACGGGTAGTTCATCCTCCAAAATCCAAGAAGCCAAGGATTCTAAGTTTATTTGTCCCCACACAGGAGATATCAGGAGCGCCCGCAGTGAGCCATTCTCAAGACGTTGATCTAGCTTCCGGTCTCGAATGGTTTGACGGGTCCATTCGTAGTCACTTCGATCCTGAACTACGAACTTGATTTCATCACGCTTGGTAAGGTGGTCTAGGTTGCTCCATAGGTTGCGCTCTGACTCTCCCGAGCCAGGGCATTTTAGGTCCATAATCTTATGTGCTCGTGGATCAAGTGCACTTACGTCGAATGCGCCCGATGTTTCGACAAGTACAGTATATTCTTGCTCGATTAGTAACTGGATGAGGTTGAATGCCCCCGGGTGAGCTAGTGGTTCGCCACCTGTTACTTCCACAATCTTCGCACGGTATGACATAACAGACTCAAGAATCTCTTCAAAACTCATCAGCTTACCACCGTCAAAAGCGTACTCGGTATCACACCAGGCACACCGCAGTGGACATCCTGTCAGGCGCACGAAAGTGCAAGGTGTTCCAATCCAGGTTGATTCTCCCTGGATCGAGTAAAAGATCTCAGTGATCCTCAGAAAGGATCCGCTCATGCTAGGAGCCTTCCTCAGTTCTGAGTTCCGATTGGCGGATGATGGCGTTTTCCAGCTGCTCTTTCACCTCGTATAACGTAAGTGATTCAAGAACCTTTGTTGCCTCAGGCGCAGTGCGTGCTTCCACGAGGATGGAGGTCTCTACATGCCCAACGATGCCAACCCCTGTTTCTGCCCATTTTGGGAAGACCAAGTAACCACTATATGGTGCACGTAGGTTACCTGTTTGCTCCACTTCTATAGATACCGTGTAGGGTTGTTTATCTGACCCTTCAAACGCTGGTGGTCGGCTATGTAGGCTTAGGTAGCCACCTAAGGTTGAGTCGTCTGAGTCCTTGGCCTTCTTGGTCTCAGGTTGATGGTCAGTATCTTGATCAGGCATAGTTTTAGGGGCCGGAAAGCAATGCTGTTGAGATCTGCTGAAGGCGCACACCGAAGCTAGAAGAGAGGGGCCGGGGTGGCCACTGATTCTCTTCAGTTGTGAGGAAGATAGCGGTTCTCTAGACTTTCTTGTGTCCTTTGAAGGTTGCATTCATCGCGAGAGTCTTCTTTGATGGAGATCTTGCCAAATAGGGTTCTGAGTAATGGCACGAAAGATGCGAGCAGCGATTTTCTCTGACTACGGTGGGCCGGAGGTAATCGAGATCAAGGACATACCGATCCCGGAACCAGGCCCGGGAGAGGTGCGCATCAAGGTGCAAGCAGCTTCCATGAATCATCTAGATCTGTGGGTCCGTCGAGGCCTTCCGATCGAGACACCTATGCCACATATAGGTGGCTCAGATCTGGCCGGAATCGTCGATGCGATAGGTCCGGGTGCGGAAGATGTGCCAATCGGTATCAGGGTTGTTGTCGATCCATCGATCTCCTACAGGTGGTATGAAGGGCCGGGCCGTGGGGAATCATTCGAGCCATCCCCGTTTCAAATCATCGGCGAACACACTCAAGGAGGGTTTGCCGAATACACGGTCGTTCCGGCAGAGAACCTTCTTGAGATCCCTGAACATGTGCCGTTTGAAAGGGCTGCTGCGGCAGGGTTGGTATTTGTGACCGCTTGGCGCGCCATGTTGACTCGGGGCCAACTGCAGGCAGGAGAGAGGGTTCTAATTACAGGTACATCGGGAGGTGTAGGTACAGCTGCTGTGCAAATCGCTTCTAGGGCGGGAGCAAAGGTTTATGCAGTTACCAGTGGCCCACAGAACGTAGCCCGAGCAGAAGACCTAGGAGCTCACGTGGTTTACGATCGTGAAAAGGTAGACTTCGCACGTGAGGTTTGGCGTGATACCGACAAGGCGTGTGTCGATATGGTCTTTGATACCGTCGGGGAGGGGGTCTGGCAGCAATGTTTGCGATCTCTGGGACTAGGGGGTCGATTGGTCACGTCTGGTGCTACGACTGGATCCAGAGGCATTACTGAGATCCGCTTACTATTCTGGAAACAGCTAACGGTCATGGGGAGTACTATGGGAACTCCGGCAGAATTCCGTCGGGTAATGCGGCTGGTATTCGAAGGGAGCTTCGATCCGGTCATCCATCAGGTCTTGCCGCTTGACCAAGCTCGTACAGCACATGAAATGCTTGAATCTGGCCGTGTTTTTGGCAAGCTCGTTTTGGTGCCCTGATGGAGATCAGCGATGCTCAACGCAAGGTGGATGAGTGGATTTCACAGTTTGAAGAAGGTTACTGGCCGCCTCTGACCAATCTTGCCCGATTGATTGAAGAGGTCGGAGAGCTGGCGCGTGAACTCAATCACCGCTTCGGGTCCAAGATCAAGAAACCTGAAGAACCCAATCAGGAACTAGCCCTTGAACTTGCAGATGTCCTATTTGTTCTGATTGTTATCGCTAATGAACAAGGCATTGACCTTGATGAGGCATTAGAGAGCGTGCTCGCAAAATATCGAGAACGTGATGGTGTGCGCTGGGCCCCGGCGACATCAAGAAAGAATCAGTAGTTCGCCAGAGCTTCGATACACTGGTCGATTTCTTCTTTGGTATTGTAGAAGTGAGGACTTATCCGGACGAAGCCTGGTCGGTGGTCGACAATGATCCCCTTCTTCGCCAGATGTGTGACAGCCCCAGGTGGATTCTCATGAGGAATCATTATGATCGCAGACCGGTGCCCTAGTTCTGGAAGTGCAATTTCGAATCCTAAATCATGAGCCTTATTGATGAGGTGGTTCGTTAACTGGTTGTTCAGATGTAGAATCTGATTAATGCCCACTGCATTTAGGATCTCTTGGCCACCGAGTGCAGTATGGACAGTCGGTAATGCTGGGGTACCCAGTTCAAACCTCCGAGCATCCGGACGGTACTCGAATCCACTTGGGTTGAAATCGAACTGTTGAGTGGTCGCAAACCAGGAAGTGATTCTTGGTTTTAGTTGGTTAATGAGCTCACTCTTAACGTATAGATAAGCGAGTCCTGGCCCACCACACAGCCACTTAAGAGGACCTGCCGTATAGAAGTCTACATCAGTGTCAGTCAATTTTAGGGGCACTTGGCCAGCCCCTTGGTATCCATCGATGATGCAGTATGCACCAGCATTATGGGCAATCTCAGCTAGCGTGCTGATGTCCTGGACGTAACCGGTTGTAAAAAAGACGTGGCTTGTGGCTACGAAGAGCGTCCGTTCATCAACTGCCGCCGCGAATTGTTCGGGATCGACACGGATGCCGTCTGGGCTTTCAAGGACCACCAATTCAATCTCTGGCTTTACCACCCATTGGTACGGTAGCGTCGGAAAATCAAGTTCGGTACAGATGACTTTGTTTCGTGACCCTACCGGAACACTCTCTCCTACCATCGCTAGTGCTGCTGAGGTCGATGGGAGAAAGGCTACCTCTGCAGCGCTGGATCCCCAGAAATCGGCAACATGAATACGTAGATCTTCGATCCGGCCTAGCCAGTGTTGGTACCAAGCTGAGGCGCCCATATCATGCCAGAGTTCCTGAAACTCATCTAAGTATTGTTCGGAACGTTTTGAGAGTGCGCCGAGAGAGCACGAGTTGAGGTACGTACGTCTCGTAAGTATCGGAAATTCCTCACGGACGGAACTGAGATCGAATTCAGAGGGATCACTAGTCACTGCAATGGTCCAGATTGAGAAGTGCCGACAGTACACTCCGATTGGAAGATGTCGCCAGATGGGCTTTCTATCAGGCTGTGGTTGTAGCAAGCTACTTCCATGGTATCGATTTTGCTTGCGCTCCCATGGTTCGGGATCATTGTATTCCTCTTATTGGTTGTTAAACCTGTCAGACACCTCACCACTATCACATCCCTTGATCCCGCACGAGCACCGAGTGTTGGGGTGATCATACCTGCCCGTAACGAAGCCGAGAACATAGAAGATTGCTTGGCTTCTCTCACAAAATCTAGCTATCCAAACTTCGAGATTATCGTTGTTGATGATCGCAGTGTAGATAGAACTGCAGAGTTGGCTCGAACTATCCCTCCTGGAAATGCGAAGCGATTGGTGGTGATGGAAGGGGAAGCGCTGCCGGAAGGATGGCTGGGAAAACCTTGGGCTTGCCAGCAGGGTGCCAGAGCGACTTCAGCTGAGATACTCGTGTTTGCCGATGCTGATACCACACATGGGGACAAATTACTTAGTCGCTCGATTACAGAACTTCAGAACACAGATGCAGACCTGCTCAATGTACTCGGATTCCAAGTAATGGAGTCATTTTGGGAGCGTCTTGTTCAACCGCAAATTTTTCTGTCGGTTCTATTCCGGCATCCGGACTTGGAGCGCTCAGCGCGGAGTAGCCAATGGGAGGATGGTGTAGCAAACGGGCAGTTCATGCTCATGCCACACACATCTTATGAGGCCATTGGAGGACATGAATCAGTGCGAGATAGGGTGCTTGAAGATCTTGCTTTAGCTCAGGTGGTAAAACGATACGGGCGAACCTTCGTGATCCGGATGGCGATGGATGACCTTACGACACGTATGTACCAATCACTTACCGGCTTGATCGCCGGGTGGTCGCGACTGATTCAGATGGGGGCCGCCCAAGGACAACCCCTAGTAGCTTCATTTGGAGTCGTGACCATCATGACTTTATGCTTTTGGGTTGCGCCTCCTCTAATGCTAATGCTTGCTCTGGTGGGGTTTGGTGGAGAAACACTGCTGATTTGGTCCGCATTAGTTAGCGCTCTGAGTATTGGGATTCATGCCTCCTTTCTAAACTTTCTTGGTGCCCCGGCCTACTATGCCGTTTTCTATCCGTTGGGATCTGTCGTGGTCATCTACATAATGATCCGTTCAAGGATGCATTCAGGGGATGTGGAGTGGAAGGGTCGACGGTATAAGGTTTCGAACTAGCATAAGACCCCGTGAACCGAACATCTTCCAAAGCAATGCTTGTTGAGGAGCTCAAGGCCGAAGCTAAGTCTCTCGGGTTCTCAAGAGTTGGTATTACAGGGGTCAACTCAAGTGCCCATATCGATTTTTATCAGTCTTGGATCGATGCTGGCATGCAGGGTGAGATGCAGTACCTCGCCCGCGAGGAGTCTGTCAGGCGACGCAGTGACCTTGAGCAGACGCTCCCAGGTGCACGTTCTGTAATTGTCGTTACACATGACTATCTAACGGAAGACTTGGGATGCTCACCTGATGATCCTGAGATGGCTATTATCGCAACGTATGCCCGTGGCGATGATTATCATGACATCATCAAGAGCAAACTCTTGGGATTACTCGAATGGCTCAGCCAGCGTGTTCCGGAGAGAGTAGAGGGTAGGGCTTATGTTGATACCGGCCCAATCCTCGAACGAGACCTTGCTCAGAGGGCGGGGTTAGGTTGGTTCGGGAAGAATACGATGCTCATCGACCCAACTAGTGGTTCATTCTTCTTTCTTGGGGTGCTCCTGGTCGACCTCGAACTTTCAGCGGACTCACCATTTCTCGAGGATCGTTGCGGGACATGTCGCTCATGCCTTGATGCTTGTCCAACAGGTGCACTACTAGGGCGTGATGCCTCAGGTGCTCCTGTCATGGATGCCCGCCGCTGCATCTCCTATCTCACGATCGAACATCGCTCAGCAATTCCAGTGGAATTGAGAAGTGCTATGGGCAATCGGATTTACGGGTGTGATATCTGCCAGGAGGTATGTCCGTGGAATGAGCGCTTTGCCGAGCCAACCGGAGATTCAGCATACCAACCCAGCCAGGATTTGGATGGCCCGTCATTGCTTGAGTTGGCTGGAAACCTTCTTTCTACAGATGAGCTTGGGTTCCGAAACACATTCAAGAAGTCTGCCATAACGCGGGCGAAACGATCTGGCTTCCTCCGTAACATCTGCATTGCACTCGGCAATTGGGGGGCTCCGGCAGCAGTGACGACACTCTTACGGGCTCTCTCAGATGTGGAGCCACTCGTTAGGGGTCATGCTGCATGGGCGCTAGGACAAATCGAGTCAAGTCAAGCACGGTCCGCTTTATCCGAGAGGCTGAGTAGCGAAGATGATGCTTGGGTGAAGACCGAAATTTCTGCAGCACTCCAGACCCAGGATTCTTCTGGTCTTTAAGAAACGGTTCAGCCCTGCATAGGCTTCCGCGCCAGTCATGGGGAAACTAGTTTGCCGTTCTATGAGAATTCACCGATGGCTTTGGGTCGCATCTGCACTTTTACTGGGGTGTGCCAACGATGTACCAGATTCATCTAATTATGAAGTTGTAGCGGATGTTCAAGAGCTTATGCTTTCGGTTTTGGAGCCTGCGGCTGAGGCGTACTGGGATGCAGTTGGTTGGATCATAGATGAGACCGGTGAGCATGAGATAGCACCAGCTAATCCAGAAGAGTGGGAGGCCGTGCGCAATGCAGCTTTCGTAATAGCGGAGTCCGGTAATCTACTGATGATGGATAGCAGAGCATTGGACCAAACCAGTTGGATCGCTATGTCCAAAGCGATGGTCCAAGTCGGGCGAACCGCGATAGAGGCAGCTGAGACAAGAGATAAGAATGCCGTCTTCGATGCGGGTGCAGAAGTTTACTATGTCTGTACTGCCTGCCATGCCACATATGCGTTAGATACGTTGCGTCCGAACGACACCCGGTCAAACTGACGGTTCTAGCTTGATAGAGAGCTTTCTTGAATGGCTCGGGGCTACACCTTGGAGTGTTGCTCTTCTGGAATCTCTCTACGTGTGGCCGTTAATAGAGTCGGTTCATGTTCTTACAATCGCTCTGTTCGTAGGTACAGCAGTAATGATGGACTTGCGGCTTCTCGGTTTCGCTTTCAAAAAAGTGCCTGCTTCAGCTTTTACAGAGAGGCTTCTTCCGTGGACCAGGGCAGGTTTCGTGGTGTCGTTTGTGACAGGTCTTCTGGTATTTTACTCCCAGCCGATACGTTACTACCACAATGTGTTTTTCCGTATCAAGGTACTCGCATTGATACTCGCCGGTCTCAACGTTTGGTTATTTCACTCGAAAATCCATCGTCGTGTCTCACAATGGGATCTTAATCCGGTGCCACCCCGTGCTGCTCGCGTCGCAGGTATGGTCTCCATCTTCGCGTGGGCATTGGTTGTTGTTACTGGGCGAATGATCGCCTACAACTGGTTTGACTGTGACCTTCAGCCACAGCCTGATTTTGTTAATTGGCTTGCCGGATGTGTGGTCGAAGCCGGGGTAGAATGATTTGATATTTCAATTGATTTTACCGCCACTCTGTATGCCGATATTAGCAGGGAACGGGTAAGGTGCTCCTCCCATTTTTTGAATGGTGCGAGTCCACGGTAATCGCGAGTACAATCCAGAATTCGCTTTGGTTGTTTCCCGTTATAGAAGCGATCCATCTGCTAGGACTCTGTTTGCTTGGCGGTAGTATCCTGCTGGTAGATCTCAGATTGATGGGCTTCGGGTTAACTCGTCAAAGTATTTCTGAACTGAATAGGCAAGTCCGCCCTTGGTTGTTATTGGCAGTTATCGTAATGATTACGACGGGCGTACCTCTTTTCCTGTCGGAAGCAATTAAGTGCTATTACAACAGGTCTTTCTGGGTAAAAATTACGACACTACCCCTAGCACTTGCGTTCACGTTTTTAGTTCGTAATCGAATTGCCAACTCAGACAGTGAGACGGCGTACATCAACGCCGCGACAGGAGCCACCTCCGTAGCCCTCTGGTTTGTTGTTGCAGCAGCAGGCCGCTGGATTGGGTTCTCCTAGCGGGTTGTCTAGCTCATCCGTAGTGCGGGATTAACACCTGCCCTGTTGCTGTCGGGCAGCGAGCATCTCGGCCTCGTAGGGCGCTCCGGTACCTGACGAACCTAAGAAAATTTTGGTGCCGTCCGTGAATGTCACATCACGTCCATTGGCTCGGGTAAGTGAGTGGTCTTTGGTCTGATAACCATCCACAATGATCTCAGTTCCTGGAGTCAGGCAGTCCCGACGAAGTCCTCGACGAAGAAGAGTGTTAGGGGTACCGCCCTCCACCATCCACACTTCATTCGTACCGTCTTCCTTGGTGATTTCCAAGTGAATCCATGCATGGGGATTGACCCACTCAAGCCTCACTACTGGTCCCTGCAAGCGAATTGGGGCATCTCTATCGAATTCAGCTCCAAACGCGTGGTGAGCCATGAGCGGCACTACTGTAACCACCGTGGCTAAACCAATCAGTGCTAGTATTGTTTGATTCTTTCGCATCGGTTTTACCTCTCGGGTGTCTGACGGCCGCCTTCGCGCCGCTCCTGCGCGCGAGCTCCGCTCAACACATTGAACATTGCGTAATTTCCCTCATGGCAAGCGTACTCATAGACAAGACCAGGAAGTCTGGTGAACGGTACTTCCCCGCTCCAGGTGTCTGTCCACGTTTCTTGGTCGTCCACCGTGAACTCATAATTCAGAGTGTATTCATCGGCGCGCGTAAAACGCTCAGTTATCTTAAGGTTGTCAGTAGCCCCAGATAGCTGTCCCCGGTTGAGTTGCGTCGGACTAAAGTTGGTTGTTTCAACTACTAGTGTGTCACCTTCCCAGTGGCCCCAAGAGTCCCCAAACCAGGGTTTCACGTGTTCTGGTAATGGCTTGGGCGTGCCCATTCGGATGATTCTCACGTCATGAACCATTTCGGTCATGATCATGATGTGATCGGGGGTTTGAACGATCGTGTAGTTATTGTTGTAAAAGTAGTTCGGGAGCATTGGTGGCCCCGCATTCGACCCGAACGAAACGATACACCGCTCAGCAAGGGGCCTGTTTTCAGGATTGTCATACTGGCCAAACTGCCTTCGGAACTGCGAGGCTTCAGCCATCCGTTGTCGTGATGCATCAGTTCGGGATGGGTAGCGACCATCAGCTGGATCAACGATGAGAGAGGTCCTCAGTTCTCCGTCGAACATCGCAACCCGATCACCTGCATCAATCCAAAAGTAGTTATATCCCCCCACGCCACCGGCCGCTCCGGTTGATCCATCACCCCCAACTGGTGGCGCCACCCGATCTGGGTCACTCGGTTGATTCAGGGCTTCGGTTCGAGCTGCTCGTCCCCCTTCGAGCCTTGACGCCTCTTCTAGGCTGTACACAGCGTCCTGGTCTCGGCGTCGTTGAATTGGAGTAATCGTTGCATTCGTCCAATTCCCCTGCAGGTCGGGCCGTCCATCAGCTGTGCGGGGCATAACCCATTGCCCATCTGTTTGTGTTTGCACTTGTGCTTTGACATCGGACGAGAATCCAGACATTGCGATCATCAACAAGAGCGCTGAGGTCAATGTTGTATGAGGTATGCTCATCTTCCCTCCTCAGACCCGATTGGATTCTTCCGGAGTTGGCCATACATAAGTTCCTCGACAAACTCCACACACTTGAACTGTCCCAGCCTCGCATCTTCGTTGACATGTCGATAGAGGGGCATGCGGATCATCCAGGGACGAGAGAACGTTTCTGGATCCTCGATTGTGGCTTCATAAAGAATGTGATCAGGGCTTGTCATCGTATAGCGCTCAACTACGGTCATGGAAGCGCTGTGGTGATTGCCAGCTCGATCAAACCATGTCTGGTCATTGAAGCCACTTCCTTCGGCTACGAAGGTGTCACCTTCCCAGTGGCCAACGGATTGACCCATCCAAGAATCAACCTGGGCAGGTCCTGGATCCTCCATATAGATGTTACGCAGGGCTCCAGCGTATTCATATGCGATGAAGAAGTGGCTAGAGCTCTGAAAAATCTGAAACGGGAATGGCATGTATGTGGCTCTTGGAACACCGGGTAAGTAACACTTAATCTCCGGATCCCTTTCACTCCAGTTTTCTTGATTCTCGATTTTCTTGGCTCGTGCTTCGGGTAAGTAGGGGATCTCACCACCTACAACAACTCCTACACCAGACGGCACGGACCCCACAGCGCCAAATGCCAGAACGGGCTTGGCAGGCACGGGCACTACTGGTCCCGGTTGCATTTGCAGTGCCGCGCGGGCGGCATGTGGCTCAATGTCCCAATGAGCATTGCCAAGTGCTTGCCAGATCCCATTCATATCAGGCCTTCCGTCCTGGGTTCTGGGAATCTCAGCTGTCTGGGCATCGGCGGACATTGCTGCCACTGCCGTGCAGGCCAAAATACTGAATGTGGTCCGACGTAGTGTCCTGACCAGTCTAATAATAAAGTTCGACATCTAGAGAGCCTCCGTCCAATTTCCTGCAGACTACACCAGCCGAATGTGTAACACACTGTAAGATCTTGCTAGATCCTACTTAAGCTGCTGTTGTTGAGAGGCTAACCTTCTTTACCTCAGTTGTCTGGGATACCGAATACCAGTAAGAGATTGCCTGGTATCTGACCGAACTGTCCATATCCGCTGTTTACGAATACAAGACCATTCGCAATGACCGGCCCGGGCCCATCGATGGAGCCACCTTTTCCGAGGATGCCATTGCTTGTTTCGAATTCCTGAACGGTATCAAAATCCCATAAGATTTGTCCGTCGTTCGTAGAATAAGCACGGATGTGGCCATCCAAACCTCCAGCGAATACGGCACCAGGAATAACCGTCGGGGCAGCTGAGTTAGCTGGATAGCAGCCTTGACGTTCCTCACACGTATCACGTGGGGCGGGGGCAGACCAGACGATGTCTCCCGTCATCAAGTCTAGGGCAAAGAGGCCAGGGGTAGCCTCTTTGTCAGGGTGAACATCAACTATCACTGCATCACGGTCAGCGTTGGCGGCGTATGCAAGATATCCATCCGAGGCCATGCCCCAGTGGATTCCTCCTAGGGCACTCCCTTTACCTACGCGGGCAGACCACAAAACCTCACCCTCAGCATCCGGATCCAAGGCCCAAACCATTCCAGATTTCTGACCAACTACCAAGATGTCACGCCCATCTTCTCTAGTAACCAAGATGGGGGCCATCCCAAAATCGAGATCTGGACCGGGAGGTGCGGGACAGTTTTGGCGATTACGGAATCCGGTACACGCCATGGTAAAAGCGTCCGATTCAGTGCCCTGGAAGGACCATGAGATTTCACCTGTCTCCATTTCTATCGCGATGATCGCATCACTGGTAGTTGTAGTTGGTCGCGTATAGTTCTCTCCCGTGCCCACATAAACTCTCCCACGCGATAGATCAATTGTCGGACTCGACCATACTGGCGCTCCGGAGGGGGCCCAAAGCTGTGTTCCCAGGGCGTTCAATCCTGCTTCTTCAGGGTAGCCGGGAATTACTCTGTGATACCAGAGGAGTGCTCCAGTTCGTTTATCAACGGCTGCGACTGCTCCAGAAGAAGTGCAACATTCGTAAGACGGATCACCTCCCATGACGACTTCCATGGATGAGATTGGGATGAAGAGGTTGTTTCCATAGAGTGTCGGGCTCCCAGTGTTATTGGATTCCGGGTGCCATCCCACGCGTTCCTTCCATACTACTGTTCCAGCTTCTATATCAAGGGCATAGGCATTGGTTCGAAAGTCCACGAAGTAAGCGAGTGGGCGTGCATTATCATCTACATCCACCAGAATAGAACCGCGGATTCCCGCATCAGCCTCAAATGTCCATCTCACGCATCCTGTGTTGGTATCGACCGCATAGACCATACCAAACTGATCTCCAAATAGAGCCAGTTCTCCGACAATCGTGGGTTTCGTGCGAACTTCGCTTGCATCTGGAAAAGCAAATGCCCAGAGGAGTTCTAGGCTTGGTATCTCCGATACGGTAAGGCCAGCACGGTCACTAGGCTGGAATCCTGTTCCCTCAAGATTTCCACCAAAACCCATCCAGTATAACGATTCAATGTCAAATACTCCGGCGCTCTGTTCGGAACAAAAGGCAGTCTCTGGTAGCGTAGTCTCAGCATAACTTCTCCCAGTAAGGGACTCTGCCACCATAATTCTTTGATCACGATTTAAGGCTGCACCTTCCGACTGCATGACCCCATCCTCCAAGGCCGATACAATTGCTCTGGGGGATAGGGAAGTGAGGGAGAATACACTTGGCGTTCTGCCACTCTGGGTGGAGTTGTGACACTCAGCACATGATTCTGCGAAGATCACTTCGCCTTCCGATTGTTGGGCGCATGCGACTTGGACTGTGGTGAAGAGGCCTAACAACAAGACAGCCAAGACATCGATCCCGCTGATCTTATGCATCGATTTGGTTTCTCATATCACGGGTGTGCAAGCACAGGTTGTTCTGCCCGTCATGAATACCTTGGCGAGATGCTTCTTCGCCAGTCCTCTTTCTTGCTGTCTATGACTCCTATCTCAGTTGTTTTGAGTTTAGTGCTGGTGATCATGCCGCCCTTGGTGAAAGACTACGTGAATCAACGAGCCTGCCACGAATGCCTGATATAATTCCAACCCCTGACTATGCCATTCTCCCAAGAACTCTATTCCAGCCACATATCCTAGGGCAGTCGCAACGGGTATGCTGACTAAAGCTGCTGCTGCTGCAAGTTCGCCATGGCGTGGAGAAATAAGCCACCAGATGACGAGGCCTACTGGGATCCGATGTAAAATCACCGCGGCTACGAACGGTCCGCCGAGGACATCACTGGCTGGGGCAAATGCGATACCCTCAAGAACAGCGTGTAGGATTAGGCCCGAAAGAACAAGTAAGATGGCGAAGTTATCAGTCTGCGATGCCAGAGCATTGGATGCTCGTTCAATTATGGTGGGTATGAGGACCCCGGAGCCAACGACAAGCAGTGGGACAAGGCTCTGCTCCGTCCAGGTATAGGGCAGAATTTGCCATAATACGAGGGCTGGAACTGCCACATAGACAAAGCCATCAACGATTCGGATGGCCGCTGCTTGACTATGTAGGATACGGTAAAGTCCTGCTCCCACTATTGGCGCAATCAGCGCGGCTCCCAGGTACAGCATCTGTTTGTTAGCGGTGAGTCCGATTTTTAGCGGATACCTACTACCCCTCGCACAGAGTCCATGAGTTTGGCCGAATCCCAGCCGATGCCGTGACGGAAGACGATCTTAGTGCTATGTAAATTTCCTAGCTCTTCCAAGTCGCCCTCTATCACCACTAGATCAGCCAGTTTTCCTGGCTCTACCGTGCCGACGTCGTCAAGCACACCCAAGACCTTCGCTCCATTTCCACTCATAATCTGAACAACTTCTGGTGCTGAGAATCCAGCTTCGAGAAGTAGTTCATAATTACGCTGATCACCTAGCCCCGGTGGGGCGGCTCCGTATCCTGTCGGGTCCACGCCGGCTGCCAAAGTCCCTCCTGCTTGCACAAACGCTCGTTCGTACTCCATCGCTTTGGCAAAGGTTGCAGGATCGATTGCGCCCTGTCCTGCTCGTCGGGCGATAGCAATTTCTCGCACTTCTTCGGCGATCTCAGGAGCGAGCACTTGATATACGCGCTCATCGATGGGTGGACGGCCAGATACTGATATCTCGTATACCACGAGTGTTGAAGTCATTGCGACATCATTTTCGATCATGTCCCGAAAGGTCGCCTGTACATCTTGGCCGTTCACGTCCAGATCTGCATAAGTGTTCCGGAAACCAGGCGGGCATTCGTCTGGAACCTTGTTAGGAGCGTATTCACTGTTAGCGAATAATCCGTGTTCAAGATTATCGATTCCAAGCGCGACTGCTTCGCGATAACCCACTGAGCACAGGTGTGCAGTGACCTTTACCCCGTGACGGTGTGCCTCTTCAATGGCTGCTCCGAGTTCAGCTCGTGAGATCCAGGTATATGCCTTGAACCAGCTAACCCCCTCTTCGGCCCAGTAGCGTACGACTCGGCGCGCTTGTTCGGGTCCCTGGAGCCGCGTCATCGTTTGTGATCCCTGTTCACCCGTGAGATACGGGCCGGTAGCAAATATGGTCGGCCCAATCGCCCTGCCAGCTTCGATCTCCCGTTTGAGGTTTAGCTCCTCGTAGGGGGCCCTGGCACCAGTGGTACGAATTGTCGTGACTCCAGATGCGAGGTAAAGCCTCGATCCTGAAAATGAAAGCTGTGCCGCACGACCCTGCCCGCCTGTATAATAACTGTGATTATGCAGTCCGATTAACCCGGGAATAACCGTATGTCCGGCAAGGTCAACGCGGTTAGCACCAGCAGGGATCGATATACTTGAACCGACAGCTGTGATTCGGTTGCCCTCAATGAGGATGGTCTGTCCTGTGCGTGCTGGGGCACCTGTACCATCGATCACCTTCGCATTGGTAAGTGCGGTGACCGGCCCGCCAACGGTTATAAACTCCTGGAACGCTTGTGCGTGTAACGGAAGCACTCCGATCAATAGGGCAGCAGTACATGTTAGTGAAGTGGCTACGGCTTTCATCTCAATTTCCTTCGACGTCGATAACGAATTTCATACCGGACTCCAGATGCTCCGCAATATGGCAGTGCACCATCCAACGTCCGGGGTTAGAGAGTTCAAGGAGGATGTCTGTAGACGACCCTGCCGGCAACAGCACAGTATCCTTCCAAACTAGATTCTTATTGACCACTCCGTTCTGCTCGAGTATCAAGAACCGTTGTCCATGGATATGGAGTGGATGCTGCATTGAGTGAAAAGCCCCACGATCATTATGGATTCTAATTTTCACTACGTCGCCAACCTGAAAGCTCCAACTGACCTCCATGTTCTCCCGGCCTGTATCGGTGTCCCGTAGGATCCACTCGACTTCAGCGCCAGTGGTTGCCCAATTCATCACCGGCATGGTTCCGGTCCATTCCACAGGGTTAAAGTAGACCCAGTCATAGAGCATCGATTGCTCTATCGCTGGGGGAAGGCTATCGACTTCAAGTGTTAGAGCTAGCTCGTGGTCAACAGGGCGTTCGAAATGGCTGCGATATCGGTCAATATCGGCTATGACATCTAAGTTAGTGCGGAGTATTTCAAATGCTTGATGATGATCAAGTTCAGTGCGGGATTCGGACACCGTAATTGATCCCAGAGTAGTGATTTCCTCCAAGAACACACCCATCCTGTGATTGATGCCTTGAACATGGTTCCTGAGTTCGTATGAGCCCGCTTCGTCGAAAAATACCTCGACGATATAACGTTCAGCTGGAGCCAGGACGACGCTTTCGACGATGACTTCATGTTCGAGCTTTCCGACATCGGAGCCTACAACCTTGATAGGAGCTGCGCTGGCATCCGGCTCCGATCCTGACCGAAAAGAAATATTGAAAGTTCTTGTGTTTGAGGCATTCGTAAAATGAAATCGGACAACCTCTCCGGCCTTGACCTCTAAACTGTATTCTGGCTCACCGTTCGTGATAAAGAAGTTCCCAAACCGACCCATCAACATGTAGTTGGGTGACTCAAGCCCAAATGGAGTTATGCCGTCTTCTGTGAGTACAAGATCGTCCAACATCACGATTTCTTCGCGGTTTACAGGGCTGTAGTAGTCTTCTGAGGTGGGTGCGACCAACATGTTTCCTGCAAGTCCGAGTTCTTGTTGTATGTCTTCTCGGTGGTGGGGATGATACCAATAGATGCCTGCATCCTTGAAGTAAATTTGGTAACGGAATGTCTGCCCAGGTTGCACTGCCTCTTGGGTTAATCCAGGCACACCATCATAACGGTTGTCGAGGCGCACTCCGTGCCAATGAACTGCAGTAGGTAATGATGTTTCGTTCGTAAAGTTCACAAAGATCGTTGCGCCCTTTCTTACCTTAATAAGCGGTCCAGGGTGTTGATTATTGAAGGCTAACATTGTGAGTTCGCGTCCTTGAATCTCACGTCTCACAAAGCCAGCAAAGAGATCCAGTGTGCCTCCGTCAGGGAGCTCAACAACTTTGGAAGGCACTGCCGGAGGGATATCAGCGGTGTTTGTGGGAAGGAGGGGTGATGATCGTGGCCGAGTCGCCATAACCCCAGGAAGCATAGGCACCCCATCGTACATTGGGGGTAAATCCCAAATATCTTCATCTGGATTCATTTCCACTGGCCCCGCCTCTGCTGAAGGAGCGAGTGCCATAAGATCATGTGCCTCCATACGACTCGAAGGTGAACGCCCCCGTAAAATTAGGGGACCGCTTCGCTGATCTACTTCAAGTGATGCTTCAGCAGTAACAAACACCATGAATTTATTGAATGAAACCTCTCCCAGATTATTCTCCCCGTTTGATACTGGGCCGAGCTTAATGACAGGATCTAATTCAAGAGGAGTGGCCCAAGCGATATAGGTCTGATAAGGGCCAAGACTCGAAGGGTTAGGCAATCCACTGATCCATGACCTGAGCTGGTGTCGGTGATGGCCTTCAGGAGTCACAGTGACACCGAAAGGGGACCATGGGCGGGTTAGCTCAATGACGCCCACAGCGTCTCCTCCATTCGCAGTAGAGAAGAGATCGATACATACCAAGTCTGAAGCAGGACGATCTTGCCGAGTTCCGGTTCGGGCGGGGGGCTCGGTAATTGAGGTCAGCAAGGGTCCTGACCCCGTTACCGGGGGACGGTCTGTACACAAAGGTGATACGTCGGGGATTTGTCCTACGATCGCGACCGGAGAGGCGATCGCTAGTAGCAAGACTATAAGGGTCGGACGTTGTAGATTGAGCATATACGCAAGATGGCGTGTTCCGTAGCTAGCGGCGAGACGGGCGGGGGCCGCCAGCATGATTCAGGGGAAGCCTCTGAAGAGAAGAAGCAGTAATTAGTTATGACAATAGGCAATAGCAAGTTTGAGATGAACGAGCAGGGGATAAGATGACTGTTAAGAGTGTCGGAATAGTAAGAAATTACTTGCTAACCCTTGTACTGCTTATTTCGGTCGGCTGCACTGTAGCTGACCTACCCAAGAGTGCTACCGTAACGGTTGAATCAACTGCACCAGAGAACCTTTCCCTGGTTGTCTCGACCCGCTTTCGGACGGTCGATGATTATAGAGTCTTCGCTAATGCGGATACGGTCGAAATTACCGGGGACTACAGTCGGGTTTATGCACTAAACGAGGAAGCTCGTATTTCAGCTACACTCATTAATAATGGTGACTTACCCGAGGTAGTGAGGCTTGCAGTTTCTATCGACGGGACTGTCCAGTTTGACCGTAGTGGAACCTTGGGGCCCGGAGAGTCTTTGCCGTTCGAATACCTATGGGTGATCAGGCGTCCTTAACACCTGCCACCTAATCCAAGACCACACCCTAGGCTGGGCTCTAGAACTGCCTTGAAATAGGTCGGGTTTAGCGTTGACGTGCCCCTCATTCAAGGTCAAATTTAGTCCCGCCTAAATTTGCTGATATATTAGTTTTTGTGCCCACTGCCTTATGGTTGATCCACTTTTTGCTCTTACGGTTTTTGCCGGCTCGGTGACACTGCTGGTGGTCATATTCTGGCCTCGCAAGGGTATCTACGCTCGTCTGTCACAGAATTTGCGCGTGACGAAACAGGTGCAAATTGAGGATGCATTGAAGCATTTTTATATGTGGGAGCAAGTTGGTCGGACACCGACCCTGGAAAGTCTTGCGGGTCGGCTGACAATCTCAACTGATGATGCAGCTAAGCTTGTAACTCGACTAACCGAATCAGATTTTGTCCACCCAGGAAGAGGGGGCCTGACTCTTACCAAGGCTGGGCGAGAATCTGCTCTTCGGCTAGTCCGAACACACCGTCTATGGGAACGGTATCTCGCAGATCGGACGGGGGTTCCTGCAGTAGAGTGGCATGACGAAGCTGAAATAATGGAACACAGCCTTTCAGCAGAGCAGACTGATGCCCTGTCCGCTCGGTTAGGCCACCCACGTTGGGATCCCCATGGCGACCCTATTCCGACAGCTAGTGGTGAATTGCCAGAACTCGAGCAGCTGAGTCTGGGCCGAGCCCCGCTGGGAACACTGTTGGAAGTGATCCACCTGGAGGATGAGCCTCGTGAGATCTTCACTGGGTTGCTGGATCACGGTTTAGTACTCGGTGGTCGGATTGAAGCCATAGAGCGAGACAACCGGCACGTTCGGGTTCTAGTAGATGGCAGTCAGCGGCAGATTAATATGGTGGAAGCACTGAACGTTACCGTTCGGGTTCTGCCTGAAGGTCAGCACACAGGCAGCAGGCCCCTGACTTTGTCCGACTTAGAGCCTGGAGAGATAGCACGAGTAATTGACATCTCTCCCGCGTGTCGAGGTAGCGAGCGAAGGCGTCTTCTCGACCTTGGGGTAGTCGGGGATACAGAGATTAGAGTAGCGATGGCGAGCGCAGCAGGAGATCCAGTCGCTTATCTGATTCGTGGGGCGCTCATCGCTCTGCGCAAGAGCCAGGCTGCATGGATCAGAATCGAAAGAGCAGGGTCTCTCGTTGAGGTGGGTGATTAATGCCAACCCTTACGGTCGACCCGTGTGTCTCCTGTGCACAACATCGCGCAAAGAGTCTAGTCCGGTTAGGCATAAGCACGGACAAGTGGGATTACCTGATCGCGCTCGCAGGGAATCCTAATGTCGGCAAGAGCACAGTGTTCAATGAGCTTACCGGTCTCCGGCAGCACACTGGCAACTGGCCAGGGAAGACTGTGGTGCGAGCTGAGGGCGCGTTTGTTCACGAGGGTAAACGAGCCAAGGTTGTCGACCTGCCCGGAACGTACTCACTGCTAGCTGGTAGTGCGGATGAGGAAATAGCGCGGGACTTTGTTTTGTTCGGTCGACCAGATGTGACCGTTGTGGTTGTAGACGCTACGCGCCTCGAGAGGAACCTGAATCTGGTCTTGCAGATTCTAGAGATCACTGACCGAGTTGTCGTGTTCCTCAACTTAGTGGATGAGGCTCGCCGACACGGCATCGCTGTGGACCCCGTGAAACTAGAACGGGAACTGGGGGTGCCGGTTGTGCAGGGTATCGCTAGAGAAGGGGTCGGGATTGACGATCTTCTCTCAGCCGCGCATGAAGTCGCACTGAGAACAGATGCTGTAACTGCGGTTCGGGTTGAGCAGCACACGGTTGAAGTTGAAGCTGCCATAGATCAGTTAGTTCCGGAGATTCACAGTGCATTTCCAGATACCCCGAATGCTCGATGGGTGGCTCTTAGGCTCCTAAATGCTGACGAAGCCGTCGAGGGAGCTGTTCATTCCGGTGAATTGGGTCAACTGGCTCATGATGAGTCAGGTGCATTAGTCGAGATTACTGCGGCCGAAGTACGTCATAGGGTACTAAAGAAGGCGACAAGCCTGAGATGGGGTCTTCCCTCGAATTTCCAAGATGTTGTAACACGCCGTGCTTACCAAGTTGCTGAACAGATATCAAAGCGGGTGCAGGTTAGGGGGCTTAAGAAGGTGGGTATCGCTTTTGACCGAAAGATGGACGAGTGGCTCACAAGTCGGATTTTCGGTTTTCCTCTTATGCTGCTCATTCTATCGGTAGTTTTTTGGATCACTATCGAAGGTGCCAATGTCCCATCATCGATGTTGGCAACACTACTAATTGATAACGGGCATAGTGCACTAAAAGGACTCGCACTCGGTATGGGGGTACCGTGGTGGCTTGATGGCTTTCTGCTGGACGGAGTGTATCTCGCTACAGCCTGGGTGGTAGCTGTGATGTTACCACCGATGGCGATTTTCTTCCCGCTTTTTACCCTACTTGAAGATTTTGGTTATCTGCCCAGGGTAGCATTCAATCTCGATTCGCTCTTTCGTAAAGCTGGAGCACACGGTAAACAGGCTTTAACGATGTGCATGGGGTTCGGTTGTAACGCAGCCGGTGTAGTGGCTACCCGCGTTATTGATTCTCCTCGGGAGCGCCTAGTCGCGATCATTACGAATAATTTTTCTCTGTGTAATGGCCGCTGGCCAACCCAGATTCTGATCGCAACGATCTTTATTGGTGCCCTGGCCCCATCACAACTGGGGGGCTTGGTCAGTGCGGGTGCCGTTGTGGGTATCGCACTCCTAGGGATCATGATGATGTTTCTTTCGTCTTGGATCTTGTCTCAGACTGTGCTTCGTGGGGAAGCGACAAGTTTCAGTCTAGAGCTACCGCCCTATCGGCCACCACGGATTTGGCAGACACTCTATACCTCGATTATCGATCGGACACTTATTGTGCTCTGGAGGGCGGTGATTTTCGCGGTCCCTGCTGGTGCGTTGATTTGGTTGATTTCGAACATAAGCTTAAATGATCTAAGCCTGGCACATCATGCGGTGGGTTGGCTTGATCCCGTCGGGCTTCTCCTCGGCATGAATGGCGTGATCCTGGTGGCTTACGTGGTAGCAATCCCAGCCAATGAAATTGTGATTCCAACGGTTCTGATGCTGACGGTGTTGACCGGTGGGTTCGCGATGGGAGAAGGGGCTGGTGTCATGTTTGAGCTCGACAGTGTAGGCGCCACCGGTGACCTGTTGAGAGCCGGTGGATGGACACTACTGACTGGGGTCAACTTGATGCTCTTCAGCCTTCTGCATAACCCTTGTTCTACAACGATCTATACAATTTACAAGGAAACCCGCAGCACCAAATGGACTGCGGTTGCCACACTAATGCCACTAGCGATGGGGTTGACCGTGTGCTTTCTAGTGGCGCAGGTATGGAGGCTTGTGGCGGGTTAAACTGACTATCGCTACTTAACAATCAGTTTTTTCAGGGGATCTTGATGTTTGATTTAAGTGAATTGCTCCAGTTGGCTACATCGGTGATTGCGACATGGGCGCCGAAGTTAGCTGGTGCGGCTGTAGTTCTGGCTGTTGGCTGGTTTTTCGCTGGATGGGCAAAGCGGTTTTCAATGAAAGCCCTACAGGCATCTGCGCTGGATGATATTCTGGTGCCGTTTATTGCCGGGATGGTCTATGTGACCACAATCGCGCTTGTCGCAATTGCAGCGGTTGGGGTACTCGGTGTGAATACTACTTCGTTCGTGGCTGTACTCGGCGCTGCTGGTCTCGCCATTGCGCTAGCATTCCAGGACACTTTTTCAAACTTCGCGGCGGGGGTGATGCTTCTGACCTTCCGGCCCTTCAATGTTGGGGATACAGTCGAGGTTGGTGGTAGTATCGGGACTGTTCGAGAGGTGGGGATTTTCACTTGTCTCCTCACCACGGGTGATAACGTCCATATCCGGGTTCCTAACTCGAGGATCTTCGGACAGACGATCGTCAATTATTCTGGAAGTGATACCAGACGCGTTGATCTTGTTGTGGGTGTGAGCTATGACGATGACCTGAGTGTGGCGGTCAGGATTTGTAAGGAATTATTAGCATCAGACGAAAGGGTGCTTGATGAGCCCGAATCGGTTGTCGCGGTTCATGAACTTGCTGATTCATCCGTCAATCTTGTGGTCAGACCATGGGTGAGCACCCAAGATTATTGGTCGGTTCGTTGGGACTTAACTAGAGCCCTGAAAGAGAAACTAGAGGAGGCTGGTTGCTCATTACCTTATCCGCAGAGTGATGTGTACCTACACCAGCCAGTTATATCGGATTAACCCCTTTTAGGTGTCATTGGATTAGGACATCAACGCCGAGGTCTATTCTCCCCGCGTTGCCTTGGGACATTGCTACTAGGCGTTGCATTTACGGGCTTCCCGGTTGAGATTCAATCTCATTCTCAATCTCTTCCTCTCTTGTTATAGAGGTTAGGAGCGAGTCGCGAGTGGGTTTGAACGCGCCAAAATCAATGTTAGGGTCACGGAACCAAGAACCGGGGGGCGAATTGCGTCTCGGTGACATCCCTTTGAGCCAGACGGTTGAATTAGTTCGCATTGATTTGCCTACTGAACGAGCAGAGCCCCTGCTCGAACGAGGCGTTCTGCCTGGGTGCCGGATTTGTCCAGTGCGATCATCACCTACAGGGGATCCGATAGTATCGGTGGACGGATCGCTGTTGGCACTTCGGCGGGAGACTGCAGACTGTCTCTGTGTACGCCTTCTAAGCGACGTCTCCTAAGAGATCTAATAAGTCACGAATCCCTTGCGTGACCTTAGTACTAAGGCAGGAGACGCCACCCTTACTAGTACTCAGGGTGAAAATGAAACCCGCTCTCCTCTAATCGCGCTGATTGGGCCACCGAACTCAGGAAAAACTACACTTTTTAATCGCCTAACCGGGCTTCGGCAGAAGGTAGCCAACTACCCGGGTGTTACCGTAGAAAAGTACGTGGGCCAAGTGCAGTGTGACAGCGAGCGAAACGTTGAGCTTGTTGACCTCCCAGGGGTTCACGGCTTTTCTGCCCGAACGCTCGATGAGCGAGTGACTCGGGATGTACTGGAAGGCCAAGTTGAAGATCTTCCTGCCCCCGATGCAGTAGTATTGATCGTTGACTGTACGAGGCTCGAGAGTCAACTCATGCTCGTTGAGCCAGTCCTGAAGCTCGAGATTCCAACGCTGCTGGTGCTCAACATGTGGGACGAGCTAGAAGAACGTGGCGGAAGCCTGAACGAGCTGGAGTTAGCTGACCTGCTTGGCGTTGAGGTCGTTAAAAGCAATGCACGCGTGGGGCTAGGGGTTGAGAGGGTTAAGGAGTTCCTCTCACAAGTAGAGGTTCGCGAATCAGGCCTACCTCTTCCTGAACAAGTGCTCAGTAATGTTCCACGGGGTGTTCCATTGCCCATGATCGATGCTTTTACCGCCCGTCGCAGGCATTTAGATAAGGTGGTGGATCGTGCCAGCTTTGTTTCTCCTGGCCCTGCACAATCGACCAATGCACTCGATTCAGTGTTCCTGCATCGGATCTGGGGCCCGCTCGTCTTCTTGGCAGTGGTGGTTATTGTTTTTCAGTCAATCTTTACATGGGCTGTGCCACTGATGGATGGGGTAGATCTCTTGATCACAGCTTCAGGGGAGTGGCTAGCTAGCAGGCTCTCTGACGGTTGGTTTCGGTCTTTGGTGATCGATGGTGTGTGGGCAGGGGTTGGTTCTGTCGTCATTTTCCTTCCCCAGATTCTTATCCTTTTCCTTTTTCTTGGTATTCTTGAAGATTCTGGTTACATGGCGAGGGCGGCTGTTATCGCAGACCGAGTCATGTATAAAGTCGGCCTCCAAGGGAGAGCGTTTCTTCCTCTTCTTTCTGGTTATGCATGTGCGATTCCGGCGATCCTGGCTGCGCGAACCGTGGAAGATGAGCGAGATCGCCTTGCCACGATTTTCATCACACCTTTTATGACGTGTTCGGCACGTCTGCCTGTATATGCCTTACTTATCGCTGCATTTATCCCAGAAGGCCGTTTGTTAGGGCCATTTCTGGGTTATCGGGCAGCAGTGCTGCTTGGGCTTTACGGTCTTGGTATTGCGGCAGCGGTAGTAACTGCATTTCTCCTCAAGAGAACGCTGCTTCGGGCCCAGCCCGGATCATTCGTGATGGACCTCCCATCTTACCGGCTGCCTTCAGCTAGATCCATCGGTCTTCGTTTACTGGACCGAAGCAAGATATTTCTGAGAAGAGCCGGCAGCATCATATTCGCTGTTGCAATCGTACTCTGGGTGCTGACTCAGTTTCCGAGGACAGATGCTGGCCCACCCCTCATCGAAGACAGTGCATTGGGGCGGATTGGTCAGACAATTGAGCCCGCGATTGAGCCGCTTGGCTTTGATTGGCGAATCGGTGTTGGGCTAGTCACATCGCTGGCAGCACGAGAAGTGATTGTGGGAACACTCGGGACCATTTATGGGGTTGAGGATGCGACTGATGACTCGATCACGCTCCAAGAAACATTGCGGCGTGACCTAACGCTCCCAGCTGCAATTGGGCTTCTCGTATTCTTCGCGTTTGCACTCCAATGCATGTCGACGGTTGCCGTCATGCGTCGTGAGACTGGCGGTTGGAAATGGCCGATACTCCAGTTCTCTTACATGCTTTTCTTGGCATACTCAGGAGCGTTCATCGCAGTACGGATCTTCTAGTAGGATCTAATGGATCTTGGTTTGGGAGCTGGTATGCGCGGGACTAAGGTGACTACCCGCCCAATGGGCGGGTAGTCACCTTTTAGGTTATAACCCGTAAGAACTCGAGCCCTTAGTTACCAGATCCGAGAATAGCATTCGCCTCTCGAGTGATTTCATCTAACTCAACACGAAGCACCTCGTGCCGTGCGATCGCATCGCGGCCGATCTTCATGTCAACTCGCGCGGTCATCCCCCGTAGATAGGTAATATGATCTCTTAACCCAGGACTACTGTAGCGGATAGGTGCTGTAATCAGTTGTTCTGCAATTGGAGCTATACGACGCTGTAGATTTGCATCACCAGTGTTCTGAGCCTCTTGGACCCGTTCGATCAGTGCGTCCACTTCAGCCACCATAGCGTTCATTGTTTTATTGTGCTCGTATTGCTCTTGGAGGTCCGCGACCGTGACGCCTCCTGCCTCTACACGCGGGTCAATGAGTACGTTGAACTGCTGAGTCTGTGACTCACCTCCGACGCTCAGTCGAACCTGATATTGTCCGGGTGGTACAGGTAAGCCTTCGGTGTCACGAACATCCCATACCATGCGATTGAACCCAGCGCTAGTTGTTACTGATGGTGCAGGCGCACCACCACCCCGTCGGCCGAAGCCTCCACCACGACCACCACCCCTTGGGGGTTGGGCACTGCTATAAGAGTTCACGGTGCCCCCTGCTTGATCGAGGATATCCAGGGTGACCGCACCCGAAGTAGGGGTGGGCAGGTAGTAGTCTATATTCGGACCAAGCAGATGGGCTGCTGTCGAAGTCCGATATCCATCTCTTGGAGCGAATAGGTGACTTTCTGCAACTGTCACCTCTGCCGTGATCTGATGCAGTGCCGAAAGATTGTCGAGAATCCAGATTGCACGGCCCTGAGTAGCGATCACTAAGTCTTTGTTCTTCACTTGAATATCATTGATCGGAATATTGCCAATATTCAAATGGAACGGCTGCCAGTTGCCTCCATTGTTGAACGAGATGAAGAGGCCGAATTCCGTGCCAGCATAAAGCAGTCCTTCCCGGTCCGGATCTTCACGCACAACCCTCGTTGGCCAGTCTGCTGGGATTCCGTTATCACCAGTTGTGAGGCGTGACCAAGTTTGACCGTAGTCATCAGTCCGATAGATGTAGGGAGCGTAGTCGCCGAGTAGGTAGCGGTATACGGCGTAGTATGCTGACCCGCGCCGGTGCGGTGAAACATCAATCCATGCTACGCGGCCACCCTCTGGAAGGTCAGGCGGTGTGATATCCTGCCAACTATCTCCATCGTCTTGCGTGATATGGAACGGACCATCGTTGGCACCAGTCCATATGACACCCGCTTGATGAGGTGATTCTCGGATTGCATAGAGGGTGCTATAGAATTCCTCACCGGTAACATCCCTCGTTATAGGTTCTCCACTTGCACCCTGAGCATGTGGTGGAAAGGCCGTCAGATCCGGGGACATCGTTTCCCATGTGACGCCCATGTCACGAGAGCGGTGCAGGTGCTGCGATCCGTAGTAGATGACACTGGGATCGTGCGGTGATAGCTCCATTGGGGATACACGTTGAAAACGAAGGATTAGGTCACGGCCAGCGTTACCGTAGAGAGACTGTGCTCCTACCCAGTACGGCTTAGACTGACCTGTTTCCCGATCTTGAACTGCAAATTGACCTTTGCAAGAGCCATAAACGATGTTGGGGTAGGTCGGGTGTGGGACGACTGGGCCAGTCTCACAACCCGGACCGGCCCACCAATCGATGTTTCTTTCACCCCCTTCTGCAGTGCTCGACATAATATGTGTGCCGTCGTCTTGCTGAGCTGCGTAAAGCCGATACGGGAACCGATCGTCAAGATGGATGCCATAGATTTCTGAGGTCGGTTGGTTGTACTGCGTAGACCAGGTCTGACCTCCATCGTAGGAAACGTTTGCACCACCATCGTTGGCCTGGACCATAGTATTACCGTCATTCGGGTTGACCCAGATGTCATGGTTATCCCCATGCGGCGTAGGCATCCTGGTTACCGTCCGTCCACCATCAGTCGATTTCCAAAAGCCCTCTGCGCCAGTATATACGACATCCGCATTCGTAGGATCAGTGCCGAGAGTTGTGTAGTAGAAGGGCCGTTGAATCATGGCACCCTCATCATTTACCAGCATCCAATTCTGACCTGCGTCATCAGAGCGATACAACCCTCCCCCAGGTTTAGCCTCAACGAGTGCGTAGATACGATCTGGATTGGCGTCTGTCACACCCATGTTTCCTTTACCGATCAATTCGCTGGGGAGACCATTCATGATGCGGTCAAAACTTTCTCCACCATCGGTGCTCTTGTAGAAGCCGCCCTCATATGAGCCGCTGATGATAGTCCAAGGCTTACGTTCGATGCGGTTCATCCAGGCATAGACCACACTTGGATTGCCCGGTTGAATTTCTACGTCCATTGCACCAGTGCTATCCGAAACAAAGAGCGTATTGCGCCAAGTCTCGCCGCCATCCGTTGTCTTGTAGATACCTCGCTCTGAACTGGGCTTGAATGCATCACCATTCGCTGCAACCCAAACTGTGTTCGGGTCAGTAGGGTGAATCTTCAGGCCACCAATTTGCCCCACATCATAAAGACCAGCGAATGACCATGTCTCACCACCGTCCGTGGTTTTATAGACCCCACGTCCAGTGGAGACGTTGCTACGCAAACCATCCGAACCAGTGCCGAAGTAGATGATATCCGGGTCGGAGTCAGCTACTGCAATTGCACCGCTTGACCCCACTGGAACCTTGCCATCAGTGATTGGCTCCCAGCTTTCACCACCGTCCGTCGTCCGCCACAGACCGCCTGAAGCGACGCCCATGTAGTAGGTTTGAGGCTGGGATGGTACGCCAGTCACAGTGGTCACACGTCCACCTTGTAGGGGCCCCACCTGACGGTACTGCATCCCCTCGAAGAAGGATGGATTCACTTCGCTCATCATTGGCGCACTTTGCGACAATACGGGTGCTGGTGTTAAGAGAAGCACCATTCCCGCCAAGGTCGCAGCAGCTCTTTTGTACATATCTCTACTCCAAAGGGACGGTTGGTAATTAGTGAGATTCACGTCGACTCCATGTAGGATCGGCCGTGATAGACGCATTGTGACGGTGGGTGGTGATCCCGGCAAGGAGGGACTCAGGAAGTAGGCACACTCCGCAAATGCACCCAGCCATGTGCTCTGTCTGACTTTTTGGCTTTCCGACGAAGGGTTCAATCCTTGGACTGAACAAGACTGCTGTCATGGACAAAATCATGAGCTAATACCTGATCAAGTTCATTGATTACCCGGTCTGCATCGCTCCCTGAGAACGACATTGGGGGCTTAATCTTGATAACGTTGTGATCAGGGCCGTCAGAGCCCAAGAGGATACCCCGCTTTTTCAGGTGCTCCACAACGTAATGGGCGATCTCTGGAGCAGGAGTTAGAGCTTCACGGCTGTTGACGAACTCAATCCCCAGAAATAAACCGCGACCTCGAACGTCACCGATACAGCCGTGAGACTGCATCAGTGTATCAAGTCCAGTTTTGAGGGCTGTTCCTACTGTCGTTGCGTTGGCCTGAAGCTTTTCATCTTTGAGGATATCTAGAACTGCAAGGGCGATTGAAGTTGAAACGGGATTCCCACCGAAGGAACTAAAGAACTCCATCCCGTTGTCGAAGGCCTCAGCGATCTCTCTAGTCGTAACTACAGCACCGATCGGGTGGCCATTTCCCATCGGTTTGCCCAGTGTGACAATGTCGGGTAGAGCTCCTTGCGTCTCAAACCCCCACATGTGACTGCCTAATCGACCGAAGCCAACTTGAATTTCATCAGCTATACATAAAGCTCCAGCAGCTCGGGCGTGCTCGTAAGCAGCAGTGAGATAGCCCTGTGGTGGCTCTATCTGTCCCGCACAGGATAAGAGGCTCTCAGACAGGAAGGCTGCAGGGTGGTGCCCTTCTGAGTCTAGATGTCGGAGGGCTTCTCCAACATCTGCTGCATAAAGAGTTGCTCGTGATGGGTCGTCACGGCGATAGCGTCCCCGGAACTCGTCTGGTACCGATGCTGTTCGTGTCCATGATGGAGGGGCATGCCCACCGCTGCCTGTGAACTTGTAGTGACTGACATCGATGAGTCCTTGGGTATTTCCGTGATAACCACCCTCGAGGACGGCGATGCCCGTGCCACCGGTATAGGTACGTGCCATGCGCAGAGCTAGCTCGTTCGCCTCGCTGCCCGAGTTAACGAATAGACAGACGGATAATGGCTCAGGAAAAAGCTTAGATAAACGCTCTGCGTACTCTATAATTCCGCCGTGTAGGTACCTGGAATTGGTATTTAAGACGCCCATCTGTTTTTGGCCGGCCCCAACCACGCGTGGGTGCTCGTGTCCTACATGCGCAACGTTGTTTACGCAGTCCAAGTAGCTTCGACCCAGAACATCGAACAGGTAAGACCCCTTGCCACGCACGATGTGGATTGGTGTCTCGTAAGAGAGGCTGAGATTAGGTGAGAGAACTTGTTCGCGACGTTCGTTGAGCCCTTCGGGCTCCTCGTACATGGTTTCTAAGGGCAGGTTTAAGATCAGGTTCGGGTTCGGACAAAATGACGCCCACACAGTGCGGTCCCGGGGCAGTGCTACTCCGGGAAAGTTGCCTTCAAACCCCATTAGATCAGTGATGATCTGGAAGTGCAGGTGTGGCGGCCAATCCCCATTTTCAGGATAGGTTCCAATCCGAGCGATGGGGTGTCCTGCATCGATAGAATCACCTGTCTTTAGGTTTTCCACAGATGCTTTTTCTAGGTGTCCGTAAAGAGTCCAGAAGAGTCCTGAGGGAGCACTGTGTTCGAGGATCAAAGTGGGCCCATAGTCCAACCGATTCTTGTTCTCTCTTACGGTATGTACCCGACCGGCTAGGGGAGCATGGATCTCCGTACCTGGCTCTTGAAAGACGTCGATCCCAAGATGAATCGTGCGTCTTTCACGAGGGTCTCCTGATCGACCTTCGAACTGGTCAGCAAGATAAAATCCCCGGGGCTCCATGAAGCGTCCTATGCCTAGCGTTAGGCCATCAGATCGCATTTTCTGGAACACTCGATTGCTAAAATCTGCGGTGTCATCTGAATCTCTGCCGGTAAGGTCGGGGCTTGAGATGCTCAGATCCAGAATTCCCAAGGCATTTGGGTTTTCGGGTACGGCTATCACATCTTCGAAGTCTTCGCTCGCGAGCCACTTTTGCAACTGAGCACTCTGGGAGCATGCTTCCAGACCGCAGGCTTGTCTTAGGGTCCCACTGCTAATCTTCCGCGGAATTGCAGCGAGCAATGAAAGTGTGTTCCATGCATCAGCTTCTGAAATCAGGTGATATGGGTCCGTATCCCCGTGATGTTTTCGTAGCGAGGCTATGCAGACACTCTGTCCTAATCTTGCACAGACGAGCGTCATTAAAACATCTATCTCAATTTCTAAAAGTGGTTGGTTGGCATAGTAGCCTCGAGTGATTTCCGAGGCGGCTAAGAGTGGGTCAGGAGTTCCGAGAATCCCGTAAGCGATTGCGATTGCCAGATCAAAGACTCGCGGGGCGGAGTGAGCATCTCCCAGATCTATAATCCCGCTGATGCGGGCCTGGCCTTCTTTGTTCAGGGAGACGAGGACGTTGTGATCATTTACGTCCCCATGAATGATCTGTGAGCCGAGACCTAGAAACTCTCTCTCATTATCCCGGAAGTCCTTGAGTGTTAATTCGATGAGCGCTCGCTGTGCGCTATCCAGCACATTCAGGCTCTTTTCCATGATGTTTCCTGCTCGGCCCAGAGCCCACTCAAAGTTGATTCTGGGTGGAGGATGATCAGGGTAAGCCCCGAGCACACTTCCAAGCTCCGCCATCCGTTCACCGAGATTGAGTAGTAACGCATCAGAACGCGGATTGACTTCTGCCAGTAGGGTTCCAGGTAGGAATTCAAGGATCCTTAGTCGGTAGTGGTGCCCCTGTTGATTCTCGTGGGTTACTAGACTAGTGCCAGAAATTGCCGGAATAACACTAGGGATTAGGCCATTTGTGTCGTTACTGAGCCGAGTGATCATCTCGGTCTCGAACTCTAGAATCTCTTGGACTTCATCAAGTGAACTGACCTTGACTACGTGCTTCTGGCCCCCCGGAGATTCGAGCAGGAAGTTCTGGTCTCGGTCTCCTGGAAGAGGGTGGAGGGTGCCCTCAAGTCCGTAATACTCCTGTACTGAGTTGGATACCTCGCTTTCGCTGAGTTTGGGGGGTTCTTGGAGATACGTCATGTCTATGGCAATGCGACGTCTAGGCTATGGGCCCTGTGGTGAACGGATTCTATGGGCGCAGAAGATGCTGGAGACCGTGGTCGACATCAATGATTGATGTCCTGCTGTCAGTTCTGGCCAATGCCGACAATACGTGACGATACTAGAGTAGGACGGATGGGTTTTTTTGCTACAGATAGAGCGTTTGGTAGGGTCAATTCCCTCCTGGGCGACCCCTTGCTAAGGCTCTGTAATATTCTTCAACTAATTCACGATATCCGTCGGGAACCTCATCAGACCCACTCAGGGTGGTGCTGCGCTCAGCCGAACCTTCCACTTCACGGCGTAGACCGAATTCGAGCCGTTTGAGCTGATCGAGGATCTCTTGCTGGAGCTGTGCGACTTGAGAGGGGTCTGCATATATCCCTTCACGCTGAAACTGCTCCATGGCATCAAGTACCGCTCGGAGTTCTTGTGCAGGCCGCCCTACCTCTCTGAGTTGCTCGCGAAGTGCTCGAACTTGATTTCCTCTTTGTCCAAATTCCCGTTGTAGTTGCCGGATGTCCTCCGGATTCAATGGGCGAGGATTTCCACGTGTAGGTGCACCAGCTTCAGAATAACGCCCATCGTAGTCGACCCATCCATCCGGCCCACCACCACCGATTGCCCCAGACCGGTTTCCTTGCTGACCCTGTTGGCCTTGCTGACCCTGTTGGCCTTGCTGACCCTGTTGGCCTTGCTGACCCTGTTGGCCTTGCTGACCCTGTTGGCCCTGCT